>Ga0155951_120_pt1 | contig 118059 bp, 111 predicted proteins | sample RifCSPlowO2_02_FD_107605 | JGI IMG/M metagenome (GOLD analysis project Ga0155951, IMG submission 107605) | Alphaproteobacteria bacterium RIFCSPLOWO2_02_FULL_40_19 | reverse complement strand
GGTGGCTGATTGCGAAGCAATCAGACGGAGGATTTATGGAGACAAACTCAGAGTTAGAGTTTGTCTCTCCCAAATCACCCGTCATCGCACTTTGTGCGATGCCACCCTCTTTTTCAAAGAGGGCTAACCTCCTTTGAAAAAGGAGGTGGCGCGAAGCGCCGGAGGATTTATGGAGACAAACTCAAAGTTAGAGTTTGTCTCTCTCAAATCACCCGTCTCAATCGCTATCGCGATTGATCCACCCTCTTTTTCAAAGAGGGTTTAGATTACAGTCTGCCTTTTTTGCGATATCACGTCTGACGAATCCTTCTTTCCAGTCAATTGAATCAACGGCTTCGTAAGCCTTTTTCCTGGCTTCCGCAAATGTTTTTCCATCGGCGATGATGTTTAAAACGCGTCCGCCATTTGCTAAAATTTTGTTATCTTTTCTAATTGTACCGGCATGAAGGATTTTAGCGGTTTTGATATTTGCGAGGCCTTTGATTTCACTGCCTTTCTCATAATTTTCGGGATAGCCTTTGGCACACATTACCACGCAAACCAGTTTTTTTTCTTCATCAAATTCGATATGGAATTTGTTGAGTTTGCCATCAATTGCCGCCTCAATTAGCGTCATGAAATCGGATTTGATGCGTGGTAGAATCACCTGTGTTTCCGGGTCTCCAAAGCGGATATTGAATTCCAGAAGTTTTGGTTTGTTTTTTGCAATCATCAAACCGGCAAACAAAATTCCTTTGAATGGCGCATCAATATTTTCAAGGCCGCGCAAGGTTGGGCGAATGATTTTTGTGATGATTTCTTCCTCGATTTTTTTATCAACAAAAGGTGAGGGGGCATAAGTTCCCATTCCGCCGGTGTTGGTACCGCTGTCATTTTCGCCGACTCTTTTGTAATCATGGGCAAAGCCAAGCGGGATAAAATTTTTTCCGTCACAAATCACAAAATAGCTGACTTCAAAGCCTTCAAGAAATTCTTCAATGATGATATTTTTTCCGGCATCGCCAAATTTTCCGGCAAAAATTTCTGTGATGGTTTTTTTTGCTTCATCAAAATTTTGTGGAATGATCACGCCCTTGCCAGAGGCGAGTCCATCAGTTTTAATTACACAGGGAAATCCAAGTTTTTTGGCAAATTCAAGCGCGGATTTTGCATTGGAAAAAGTTTCGTAAGCAGCGGTTGGCACTGCATTTTCCATTGCAATTTTTTTCATGAAAATTTTTGAACCTTCAAGCCGCGATGCTTTTTTTGATGGTCCAAAAACGCGAATTCCGTTTTGTTTTAAATCGTCGCATATCCCGTCTGATAAAGGCTGTTCTGGTCCTACAAAAACAAAATCAATTTTTTTGTGCTGACAAAAATCAATAATTTTTTGATGTTCATTTTGCCTTACCCCATCAACAATTTTGGCAATTTCTGCAATTCCGGCATTGCCCGGAAGTGCAAAAATTTCCGGCTTTTGCGGCGATTTTCTAAACGCTTCACAAATCGCATGTTCTCTACCGCCAGAACCGATAACCAGAATTTTTTTCATGCTAATCAAATTTAGGATTTAAGATTTAGGATTTAGGATTTAAAAACTTTTGCCGAACCTAAATCTTAAATCCTAAATCTTAAATCCTAAACTTATGTCTCTCAAAGAACATACCGTCAAATCCTACGACAAAGATCTGCAATCAATTGCCGGAACGCTTGACAACATGCTTTATCTCGTCATCGAATCAATTGAAATGGTGGCGCAAATGATCGAAACCCGTGATGAAAATCTGATCGAAAAAATCAACGCCCATGATTACAAAATCAATTCTCTTGATCATCTTATTGAAAAAAAAGTGACGGCGATTTTGGCCTTGCGTCAGCCAATGGCAGTTGATTTGCGCTATACGATTTCATCTTTGAAAGTGTCATCAAACCTTGAGCGCAGCGGTGATCAGGCTAAAAGCATAATCAAAAAAATTGCTCGTATCGGCAGGGAAGAATTTGAGGTTGGTGTTGAAAAATCTTTGCTTGCCATGATTGATTTATGCAAAGAAATGGTGCGTGAAGCAGTGATTTCTTTTAATGAACAAAATGCTGAATTGGCTGATTTGGTGATGAAGCAGGATGATGATATTGATCACATTTACAGCGATTTATTTCGCATCATCGAGCATGAAAATTTTAACAAAGAGCAGGTTAAGAAAATCACCAATACTCTCTTCATCGCCAAGAGTTTTGAACGTCTGGCTGACCATTCCACCAACATTGCCGAAATTGCCAAATTTGTTGTTACCGGAGAAATAAAATGATGCCGACACGCGAAGAGAAACGCGAATCAGGACAGATTGCTAAATTTGACAACAAGGATTTACGCGGTTTTGCCATTAATTTCCCCAAGGAAAAAATGCAGCGCAAGCCGGATTGGATTCGTGTTAAAGCGCCGGTTTCCAAGGGATATTATGAAACCAAAGAGTTGCTCAATGAAAAAAAATTGCATACGGTTTGCGAAGAAGCCGCTTGTCCCAATATCGGTGAATGCTGGGCGCAGAAGCATGCAACGGTGATGATTTTGGGTTCGGTTTGCACACGTGCCTGTTCTTTTTGCAATATTGAAACCGGTCGTCCCGATGCCGTAAATCCGCATGAGCCGGAGAATGTTGGCGATGTGGCAAAAGTTTCGGGTTTGAAGCATATCGTCATCACCTCTGTTGATCGCGATGATCTGCCAGACGGCGGCGCTGAACAATTTGTAAAATGCATCGAAAATGTGCGTAAAAAATCTCCCGGCACGACAATTGAAATTTTAACACCGGATTTTTTGCGCAAAGAAGGTGCGCTTGAGAAGGTTGTTGCTGCCAAGCCCGATGTTTTTAATCACAATATCGAAACCGTTCCCAGTCTTTACACCACGATTCGCCCGGGTGCGCGCTATTTCCATTCGCTGAATCTTTTAAAAAATGTGAAGGAAATTGATCGATCAATGTTTACCAAATCCGGTCTTATGGTTGGTCTTGGCGAAACCAAAGAGCAAGTGCTGCAAGTGATGGATGATATGCGTTGTGCCGATATCGATTTTCTAACAATTGGCCAATATTTGCGTCCAACCTTGCGCCACACGCCGGTTGACCGCTATATCCATCCTGATGAGTTTGAAATGTATAAAAAAATGGCCTACGCCAAAGGATTTCTCATGGTTTCTTCAAGCCCGCTAACACGCTCTTCCTATCATGCCGGCGACGATTTTGCGAAGATGAGAGAGGAGCGAAACAGGCGGATTGATTGTTCTTAAAATTTTGTGTCCAGAATAATTAGATCCTGAAACAAGTTCAGGATGACAATCTGGGGAGGATGGTTTCAAAACATGTCATCCTGAACTTGTTTCAGGATCTGTTTTTAGAGACACAATATTTTTGATAACAACCGGCGGATTATTTAAAAATTTCTCTCCCAAGTTTATTCAAACTTTCTGCTAAATTTTGGTCTGAAATTGCGGCAGTTTTTTCGTGTAAAAATTTTTCTTTATTCTCGTCAAGCTTTGATTCTAAAGGGTTTGTGGTTTCAATATTTTTTGGTTCTTGTTTGATAATTATTTTAGAAATGGCTTTAAATCCGTAAAAAGTTGCGATTCTTTCGAGCAGAATTTCACTGTTGTTTTTTAGAAAAAATCCGGTTGCCGCATTGTGAACGGCGATGGTTAAGGTTTTCTCATTCTTGTTGAAATTGGTTTTTTCGGGATGGCAGAATTTTGCATATTTTTTTCCAACAATTTCTTCCCAGTTTTTGATCAGATTGCCGATGATGATGAATTCCTTCTTGTTGCCTGAAAATAAAGGTTTGAGAAGGTAAGAGATATTTTCCTCTACTGATTTAAACATGAGATAGGATGCTGATCTTTTTTATGAAAAATCGGGGAAATTTCTGCTGTAAAGTTTTTTTTGCTTCATCCAGTTTCTTTTCGTTCGCAAAAATTCCAAAACATGTTGTGCCGCTGCCGGACATTTTGGCGTGATCGGCGCCAGATTTTTTCAGTGTATCAAGAATTTCAGAAATGATGGGAGATGTTGATATTGCCGCTTTTTCAAGATCATTTGGCAATGACTTTATCAACTCAAAAACATTTTCTTGCAGAAGTTTTTGAGTTGGAATCTCCGGTGAAAAACTTGTGCCAAATTTATAAAAAATTTCTTTAGTTGAAAGATTGACGCAAGGGTTAACAAGCAGTGCCGGAATTGGTTCAAAGCTGGGAAAGTTTTCAATTACCTCACCGCGGCCTTTGATTATTGAAGCGTGATCTTCAAAAAAAAATGCAATATCGGAGCCGAAATTTAGCGAAATTTTTTGTAGCTCATTTTTATTCAAATTCAGCGCAAAAATTTTGTTCAGGATTTTCATAAATTGTGCGGCATCAGATGAGCCACCGCCAAGTCCGCCACCAACCGGAATATTTTTTTTCAGCCTGATATAAAGATTTTTTGTGATGCCAAATTCAGTGGCAAAAAAATCAAGAGTTTTGGTGAGAAGATTGTTTTTTGGATCAACAAATTCAGCGAATTTTCCGCTGATTTTAATCTGAAATTGATTGCTCTTTTCCACTTCCAATTCATCTGCCAGATCAGTGAATGCCAGTAGCGATTCCAGATCGTGAAATCCATCATTGCGTTTTCCCAAGACTTTGAGGAAGAGATTAATTTTTGCATGGCACAAGGCTTTCATCGCCTATTTCACATTCCCAAAACCGTTGCAAAATGGCCATCACCGCGCTGGATGAAAAGGAAAAGTTTTTTGGTGGTTTTTTCTGCTTCTTCGATGATGTTTTTAAGATCGTCGATTGATTTAACATTGGTTTGATTGGCGGAAATTATGATGTCGCCAATCATCAAACCTTTTTCTGCCGCTTCGGATTTTGGACTGATTTCAACTACCAGCAAACCTTCGATATTTAGCTCGGTTTTGTCTTTCTTGACTTTGCTTTTCATTTCAGCCAGGCCGAGCCCAAGTATTTGGCCAACTGGCTTGATGTTTTGTTGTTTTTCCAGAATCTGGTTTTTGGTTTTTGTGCTGAAATCATTATTCATTTTTTCAACTTTGATTTTGAGGATTTTTTCCTTGCCATGACGCCAAATCACTATTTTTGCCGATTCTCCGATTGGGTATGAAGCAACAGTTTTGGGCAGGATTTTCATCTCGGTAATTTCCTGATCAGCGAATTTCAGAATCACATCAGTTGGTAAAATGCCGGCTTTTTCCGCCGGACCGTTTTTAGTGGTGTCAACAACAAAAGCTCCTGTGGTTTTTTCCATTTTCATCGCCTCGGCAATTTCGTCGCTGACATCTTGAATTGAAACACCAATCCAGCCACGCATTACTTCTCCACGCTCTTTTAGCTGTTTAATTACTTGTGAGGCAGTTGATGAAGGTGTGGCAAAACCAATGCCGACATTACCGCCAGATGGTGAAAAAATTGCGGTGCTGATTCCAATCACTTCACCCTTCATGTTAAACATTGGACCGCCGGAATTGCCTTTATTGATGGCGGCATCGGTTTGAATAAAATCGTCATTTTGGCCGTTATTGATATCGCGACCACGCGCTGAAACTATGCCAACCGAAACGGATCCACCAAGGCCATATGGATTTCCAACCACAATTACCCAATCACCAATTCTGGCTTTTGCAGAATCGCCAAAACGGGCAAATTTCAATTCTTTGCCACTATTGATTTTTAGCAGAGCCAAGTCGGTTTTTCTGTCGATGCCGATAATTCTGGCTTTATGTTTTGAGCCGTCATTTAGGCTGACGGTTATTTCATTGGCATCATCAATCACATGATTATTGGTGACGACATAACCATCTTTTGAGATCACAAAACCTGATCCGATTGAGGAAATTTTTTGTTTTTTTGTTCCGCCGCCGCGAAATTGATTCTCCAATTGTTTTCTGAATTCGTCGAAAAGTGGAGTTTTTGGCAATTCGCCAAGCAGAATTTGGTCGGCTGAATTTCCGCTGCCGGATTCAACCTCCTGTGTGGCGGAAATGTTGACAACAGCTGGGAGTAAATCCTCAACAATGTCGGAAAAACTGTCCATCATCACCTGTTTTGGCGCCATCTGTTTTGGTGGAAGGATATTTTCAACTGTTGCTAAAGCTTTTGGCGCCGCAGCTGGTTTTTTTTCGCGTGCGAAACTTTGATTCGTAGAAAAAATGCAAAGTAAAAAAATCAATGTGAGTTTTTTCATAAAGTCAGTTATTTGTTTCCGAAATATTTGAAAAATTCACTGTCCGGCGAAACGATCATTTTGGTTTTATCGTTTTTAAATGCCTCTTTATAAGCGCTCATTGAGCGGTAGAAATCAGCGAATTCAGGATCACGGCCAAAGGCATTGGCATAAATTTTATTGGCTTCACCTTCACCACCACCTCGTGCCAAATCAGCATTTTTTTTAGCTTCGGCGAGGATGATGGTTTTTTGTTTTTCGGCTTCGGCACGGATTTTATCGGCTTCTTCAGCGCCTTTGGCCCTGATTTCGCGAGCTTCTTTTTCGCGTTCAGTTTGCATGCGGGCGTAAATTGCATCGGAATTTTCTTTGGGTAAATCGGCTCTCATAACGCGCACATCAACGATTTGAATGCCAAAAATTTCCGACGATTTGCTTACCGCTTCCTTAATTTCCTTCATCACATCGCTGCGATTTTCGGTGAGGAGCTCGCTCAAAGTTACTTCGCCAATCACTTGACGCAGGCTGGAATCGAGTATGCCGGCAAGCTTACTGGCTAGTCCGTAGGAATTGCCAACTGTAGTATAAAATTTTAGCGGATCGATGATTTTATATTTGGCGAAAGCGTTGATGATCAGGCGTTTTTGATCGGATGCGATTACTTCCTGTTCCGGCAAAGCGAGATCAATGATTCTTTTATCAAAAAACAGCGCGTTTTGCAGCAAAGGCCATTTGAATTTAATGCCGGGAGTGTCAATGGTGCGGATTGGTTCACCAAATTGTAGAATCAGAACCTGTTCGCGCTGATCAAGTGTGAACATGGCGCTGAAAAAAATAATCACGCTAAGCGTTGATAAGATTAGAAGTTTTTTTGTTCTATTGTTCATTGCTTTTTGGTTTGTTGAGTTCATTTAAAGGAAAATATGGCAAAACCCCTGATTTTCCTGCGCTCTTATCGATGTAGATTTTGTCCATATCGCGATAAATTTTTTCCATAGTTTCGAGATAAAGACGTTTTTTTGTTACCTGTTTGGCTTTGGCATATTGGTTATAAACCGCCACGAATCTTCCCGCTTCGCCCTGCGCATTGGCCACCACTTCTTTGGCATAAGCTTCGGCCTGTTCTTTCATTTGTGCTGCCGTGCCGCGCGCTCTCGGGATTATATCATTGGCATAGGCTTGAGCCTGATTGATTTCTTTTTCCTTATCGGCTTTGGCGGTTTGAACATCGCGGAAAGCGTCGATTACTTGCGACGGTGGATCAACACGACGAAGTTGCACCAAAACCACGCGCACGCCAGCGCCGTAATAATCAAGAATTTCCTGCAGCAAAATTTTAGTTTCCTGTTCAATTTTTTCTTTGCCGGCAGACAGAGCGCCTGCAATTGGAGTGCGGGCGATGATTTCACGCATTGCACTTTCTGCCGATTTGCGAATGGCCTGATTTGGTTCGGCAATGTTGAAAACAAAATTCCTGATATCAGCAATTTGCCATTGCACCTGGAAGTCGATATCAACGATGTTTTCATCGCCGGTGAGCATCAGGCTTTCAGCATCAAAATTGCGTTGGTCGGATTTTCTGCTATTGGATGAAAAACCAAATTCTTCGGTGTTAACCGTAGTAACGCTTTTTTTAATAACCTGACCGAAAGGGTAGGGGATGTAGTAATTTAGGCCGGGCGTGGCAATTTTATAAAATTTTCCGAAATAGAGAACTACGGCGTTTTCGTCGGAATCAACTTTGTAAATTCCAAGCGCTAGCCAAATCAGAATCAGAATAAGAAAAATCAGGCCAATCACTGATTTTGGGGCTTTGTCATAGTTTTTTCCTGCGCCGCCATTGCCAAAATTTCCACCAAATTTTTTCTTGAAAGAATCTCCAATTTTTCTGAAAAATTCATCAAAATCAGGTTGCGCATTTTGCGGTTGGGGTTTTTTCTCTTCCCTTTCCTGTTTTGGTTGGTTTGGTTTTGGATTTGGTTTTGAACTACCACCGCTCCAAGGCCCCCAAGGCCCGGAGCTCATTAAGAATTTAATCATTTTGTTTGAGATTTTTATTTAGCGAGGATTTTAAATCCTAAATCTTAAATCCTAAATCTTAAATCCTAAATCCTAAATTTATGCTAGATGATAAAAAAACTTTATCCGACTTCATAAGACCGCAAATTCTCCCGGTTTCTGGTGTCAAAAAAATCATCGCCATTGCCTCGGCAAAAGGTGGAGTCGGTAAATCGACAATTGCCTGTAATTTGGCGGTTAGTATGCATCAAAACGGTTTAAATGTTGCTTTGGTTGATGCTGATATTTATGGCCCTTCGGTTCCGCATCTAATGAATCTGCGAGATAAGCCTGAACAAAAAAATAATCTGATTTTGCCGTTGATTTCGCATGGCGTGAAATGCATTTCTATCGGCTCGATGATTGATGCAAGCGCCGCTGGTGTATGGCGCGGACCGATGGTGACTAAAATTCTTTATCAGCTCATTCGTTCAGTAAATTGGAAAGCAGATGGCAAGGAAGTTGATGTGATGTTAATCGACATGCCACCCGGCACCGGTGATGTTTATTTGAGTATCGCCGAAAAATTTCCGCTTGCCGGAGTTGTTATTGTGTCAACGCCGCAAAGCCTTGCCGTGATTGATGTTGTAAAATCTGTTGATTGTTTTCAAAAATTAAAAATCCCGATTCTTGGTTTGATTCAAAACATGTCGTATCTCGAAATTAACGGCGAGAAAAAATTTGTTTTTGGGGAAGATGGCGCAAAAAAACTTGCAAAAAAAATCGCCATCGATTTCCTAGGGGAATTGCCGCTGATGCTGGAAATTTCCATGACAGTTGAAAATCATGAAATTGCAGTTTCAAAACATCCTCAAATTTCAACAATCTTTAAACAAATCTCAGATAAAATTTTATGAAAAGAGCTTTTTCCTTAATTGAGTTATCAATCGTAATTCTAATCATTGGAATTTTGGTTGCCGGCATCACCCAATCAAGCAGGTTGGTTTCAGCGATGAAACTAAATACTGCGCGTTCTTTAACGCAGAGCTCTCCGGTTGCGGGAATGAATGGGCTTACTGTTTGGTTTGATTCAATATCGGAAAAATCCTTCGGCAGTGATTTGGACAATAATGATCCGATTACGCAATGGATTAGCATTAATCCTCAATCGCCTTCTGCTTTTACTATCATTCAAGGCTCTGGCACAGAACAACCGAAATATCTAACCAAAGGTATCAATGGTCTGCCTGCGGCTGATTTTGATGGTTTGGATTGTTTGCAAAGAGCAAGCACGAAGGGTGATGAAATTTTTTCGGCAAGAGAAGTGTCGCTTTACATCGTTCAAAGATATGGCGCTAGTGGCCCTGGAGAAGTTTCCAATATTGGATTTTTTACTGATAGCAGTACCAGACGATTTACCATGCATTTACCGGATGCTGGAAATATTCATGCCGATCTTCATACTGGAACTTGTTGTAGTTCTAGAATTAGCGCCGCAGCTCCAACCGATTTTTATAGTGTTCCGCACATTGTTTCCGTGGTTCGACAAAAGGACACCAGCGGTGGCACAAATGATGTTATAACGTTGAGAGTTGATAGAACCACTCTTGCCAGCGATTCTAACAATACAACAGAAATGCCAGTTAATCTTACCACTAATTTTTCCGTTGGTTGTTGGGCTACTCCCGGTGCGGGAGATTCTTATTTAGGCCAGATTGGCGAAGTGATAATTTTTGATCGTTATCTCAAAGAAGAAGAAAGAGACTCAATTGAAAAATATCTCGAACAAAAATGGGGAATTTAAGATCTAAGAACCTGTATTTACTAGTGCTTATGATCGTGATGATGCTGATAAAGCGTGACAACGCTGCGGTTTCCAAATAGTGAAAGATATTCCGGATGTTGATTAATATCCTCTGGTGCGCCATGGCAGCAAACATGGTGATTGATACAAAAAACCAGATCGGTTTTTTGCATGACCATATGCAAATCATGTGAAATTAGCAAAATGGTGCAGCCGGTTTTTTCCCTGATTTCTTCGATAATTTTATAAAAATCCTGAATTCCGGCGATGTCCATATATTGCGTTGGCTCATCTAGAACAAGCAATTCCGGGTTTCCAGCAATCGCCTGTAAAAACAGAATTTTTTGCATTTGTCCGCCGGAGAGATCATGAATTTGTTTATCGAGAATTTTTTCAACATTGAGGCGCGTTGTCAGAGTTTTATCAACTTCATTGCCGCATAGCAAAATGAAATCGCGTGCCGACATCGGAATGGTTTTGTCAATTTCAATTTTTTGCGGCATATAGCCGACTTTTTTTATCCGATGATTTTTTATAATTTCACCCGTGGTTGGTTTTAAAATACCAAGCAAAATGCGTGCCAGTGAGGTTTTTCCACCTCCATTTGGACCAATCAAAGTGGTAATTTTGCCTTTTTGCAGTTGCAGTGAAATTTTGTTGATGATTTTCTGATGTGCGATTTCAAATCCGATATTTTTTAGCTCAATCAATGTCATTTATGTGTAATATAAAATCGTGCTTCGTGCTTCGTGCTTCGTGCTTCGTAAACTCAATAACGATGCACGATGCACGAAGCACGAAGCACGGAAAAATTGTTGGGATAATTCTGTTTTTTTTGTTTATCTTTAATCATGCAAATGCTGCAAATATCGCTTCAATCAACCCAATTTATCAAATCCTTTTGGCGATTAGTGCAGATAAAAACAACAGCATTTTAATCATTTCTCCCAATGTTTCCGAGCATAATTATCAGCTAAAAAAAAATGATATTACTGCTTTTGCCAAGGCTGATTTGGTTTTTTATGTTGATGATTCTCTGGAAAAAAATTTTCCCAAATTGATCAAAAATTTGCATCTGGAAAAGAAATCTTATGCCCTTTCGCAAATAAGCGGTATCAAGCTTTTGCCGCGCAGACAAAATTCAAAACAACTTGATTCCCATCTCTGGTTGAATCCGCAAAATGGCATAAAAATTGCTGAATTTATGACGGCAAGGCTTTGTGAAAATGATCAAAAAAATTGCCAAAAATTCCGCAATAATTTTGAAAAATTTAAAAAAGAAATCGCCAAAACCGAAACAATAATTGCTGAAAAACTGGCTAAAATCAATGTCTCACAGGCGGTTTTTTATCATGATGGCTATCAATATTTTGAAGATTATTTTGATATTAAACCGGCAAAAATCATGACCAATGATCATACCAAAGAGCTTGCCATCAAAGATTTGCGCGAATTTGCCGACATGGCTGAAGCGGGAAAAATAAAATGTATTTTTGGTGAAACTCTGGATGAAAAAAACTCTGCGCTAAAATTGGCGCAAAATTATCATCTCAAATTCATGATTCTTGATTTGATTGGCTCGAAGGAAAATTTTGGTGAAGAAACAAACGGCTATGCAGCGTTGTTGATGAACATGGTATTAGATTTGGAAGCATGTTAGGTGAGTCTATGAAAAACTATATTTTCGTGCTTCGTGCATAGGTATGTTTGCTAAAACTCAAAACTTTCCCCAAATCCTGGGGCCACAAATTCAAGCTTGCTTAAGCCATAGGTTAATTTGGCTTCCGAAAGTGCAATTCTTGCTTCGAGATATCCTTCATTGGTGGTTTGAAAAGTGTCAAAATGCATGCCGATGGATTTTTTGGTGTTAAGCAGAATATGAGCCTTCACTGCCTCTTCCGGATTCATGTGATATTCTTTGAGATACCATCTTGGTTCATAAGCGCCGATAGGCAAAAGTGCTACATCAAGCGGGCCATATTTATTGCCGATCTCGCGCAGATGTTGTGAATAGGCGGTGTCGCCGGCGAAGTAAATTTTAATGCGCGGAGTTGTGATCAAAAGCGATCCACACAAAGTTTTGTTAGTGTCAAACCACGATCTTTTTGACCAGCCTTTGGTTTTTACAAAATAAAAATCTATGCCATTTTGTAATTTTATTTTCTGATCCCAATCAAGCTCAAAACAGCTGATATCAAGCTCTTTCACCTTTTGCAGATAATAGCAGTTTCCGAGTCCGGTGATGAATTTCGGTTGAAATTTTTCCTGCAGTTTTTTGATGGTTGGAATGTCCATGTGGTAATAGGAATTGTGGCTGATGAAAACAAAATCAATGCGCGGCAAATCCTCAAGATTCATCGCGGGATGGTTTTGGCGTTTGGTGCTAAAAACCGGCAAAGGAATTGGTCCGGCGCGGTTTGACCAAATTGGATCAGTCAAAATATTGATGTCTGGAACTTGGATTAGAAAAGTGGAGTGGCCGATGAAAGTGATGCGGGCGCGATTGATTTCTTTAAATTCATTAAGTCTGACTGGTAAAATTTCATCATGCTCATTTCCCCAATAATCCTTAATGCTGAAAACAAAGCGCAAATGTTGCCAAAAGTTTGGTTGTTTGGTTTCGGGGATGAATTTTTTACCATCAAAGTGATTTGATTTTGAGCCGGAATAATAGGGAATCTTGTCTGGTGTGGTTTGGCATGAGGTTAGAATAAAGAGTAAAAATAAGAGCTTTGCTTTGGAAATTTTTCTATCCGCGTTCATTATCTGCTCTCGGCCTTTTAATTTTGGAACCTCTGAAAAACCGTCTTTCTCGGTTCCTTTGGTCTTTTTTTAATTTATTTTTAGTTTGACTTTTTCAACCACATTATCAGCGGTAATTCCGAAATGTTTGAACAAATCTTCGCCTTTTGCCGAAGCGCCGAAATCATTCATGCCGATGAAAATTCCATTGCAGCCTAAATATTTTTCAAATCCTTGTGAAATTGCGGCTTCTATGCCGACGCGTAAAATATTTTTATCACCTAAAACCAAGTGTTTGTAAATCTCATCCTGCTGTTCAAAAATTTCAAAACATGGCATTGAAACCACGCGGGCATTGATTTGATGCTGTTTTAATTTTTCCTGCGCTTCCATTGCAATTACCACTTCCGAGCCGGTTGCAATTATGACGACATCAGGATTTTCGCATGCTGAAATCACATAGCCGCCACGGTGATAATTTTGCGAATCCTTGTTTAAAAATGGTAGATTTTGGCGTGTTAACACGATTGCCGATGGTGTTTTTTTTGCCGCTAAAGCCAATTCAAAACAGGCCAAAGTTTCTTCCATGTCGCAAGGGCGTAAAACATTGAGATTCGGGATGGCGCGCAACATTGCCAAATGTTCGACTGGCTGATGTGTTGGACCATCTTCGCCAAGCCCGATGGAATCGTGAGTGAAGATGTAAATCACCTGTTGTTTCATCAAAGCGGCAAGGCGGATTGCCGGTTTCATATAATCGCAAAAAACCAGAAAAGTTCCGCCGTAAGGAATGAAATTGCTATGCAGCGCAATGCCGTTCATCGCTGCTGCCATGGCATGTTCACGCACGCCGTAATGGATATAGGAACCAGAAAAATCCTGTGCGGAAATTGTTTTGCTGTGTGAGGTTTTAGTTAGGACCGATTCAGTCAAATCGGCCGAGCCGCCAATCAGGTTTGGCAATTGTGCGGTTAAAAATTCCAGAATTTGCTGCGAGGATTTGCGCGTTGCCTGTTTTTGCTTTTCATCCAGTATTTTTTGCCTGAACAAATCGATATTTTGTAGTGGATTTGTTGCCAATGAAATTCCTGATTTTTTAAATTTTCTTTCCCAGTTTTTTGAATTTATTCCGCATTTTCTCCATTCAGCAAGCAAGTGATCTGGAATCGCAAATGGCTCATATTGCCAGCCCAGTTTTTCACGGGTTTTTTTGATTTCTTCTGCACCAAGAGGCGAGCCGTGGCATTTTTCTGTTCCAGCCTTGTTTGGCGCGCCAAAACCGATAGTGGTTTTGCAATCGATCATCAGCGGTTTTTTGGAATTTTTTGCTTTTTTTAGCGCTGTGCGAATTTCGTCGAAATTATGGCCGTCAATTTGCAAAACGCGAAAACCGCAAGCCTCGAAGCGGCGCTTCATATTTTCGGAAGTTGTAAGCGAAGTTTTACCATCGATTGAAATCGAGTTGTTATCCCACAAAACCACGAGTTTGTTGAGGTTTAAGTGTCCGGCAAGAGAGATTGCTTCTTGCGAAATTCCTTCCATTAAACAGCCATCGCCAACGATTGTGTAAGTTTTGTGATCGAAAATTTTTCCATAACGTGCTGCTAAAATTTTTTCAGCAATTGCCATGCCAACAGCGTTTGCAAGGCCTTGTCCCAGTGGACCGGTTGTGGTTTCAATTCCGGCAAGATGTCCAAATTCCGGATGGCCGGCACATTTGGAATGAAGCTGACGAAAATTTTTTAGATCATCGAGTGTAATATCCTCATAACCAGTGAGATAAAGTAGCGAATAAAGCAGCATCGAGCCGTGTCCAGCCGATAAAACAAAACGGTCGCGATTAAGCCATTTGGGATTTTTTGGATCAAATTTTAAAAATTCTAAAAACAGAATTGTGGCGACATCAGCCATGCCCATCGGCATCCCCGGATGGCCTGAATTAGCGCGTTCAACGGCATCAGCCGATAAAAAGCGGATGCAATTGGAAAGATCAGTTTTTGTCATTGAGAAGAAATGTTTGATGTCTAAAAACTAAATTTGCTTTGTGATTAAAGCAAAAATTTTCTATGCCAAAACAGATTATTCATCAAATCAGATATGCCGAAGGCGGCTATTTTCCTTTATTCAGGCTGTTGCCGAATCTTGTGACATTAACCAGTCTGTGCATTGCGCTGACAGCAATTCGTTTTTCACTCCATGGTGATTTTGTCAAAGCTTCAGCCTTTCTTCTTCTTGCTGGTTTTATGGATGGTGTTGATGGTCGTCTCGCGCGCTTTCTCAATTCTTCTTCCGATTTCGGCGCGCAACTTGATTCGTTAGTTGATTTTGTAAATTTTGGCGTGACTCCAGGTTTTGTAGTTTATTCTTGGGTTAATTCCTACCTCGATGTGCGTGGTCTCAATTGGGCAATGGTTTTGTTTTTTGCTGTTTGTGGTGCGATTCGTCTGGCGCGTTTCAATGTTGATTTGGGTCGTGAGGCACAAAATCCGTTGTTGGAAAAATATTTTTTTAAAGGCATTCCAGCTCCCGTAGGAGCAGCAATGACAATGCTTCCCATGGTTTTATTTTATGAATTTGGCAACGGATTTTATTCCAATCCAATCACCGTAATCACCTATGTTTGCGTGCTTGCGGTGCTTATGGCCAGCCGCGTGCCAACAATTTCCATCAAAAAAATTCCAATCAAAAATGATTATGCCTATCTCACCTTGTTGATTCTCGGTTCATTCATCATTGGTTTGATTATCAAACCATGGATTGCACTGGCAGTGCTTGGAATTACTTACGCAATTTCAATTCCCATCACAATTTTTGCTTATATAAAAATCGGATTATCTCATGAAAAAAATTCTAATTCTTAACGGTCCAAATCTGAACTTGCTGCATAAGCGCGATAAGAAGATTTATGGCGATATCTCGCTCGATAAAATCGCCGCCGATTGTGAAAAACTTGCCAAAGAACTTGGCGTTAGAATTGAATTTCAACAATCAAACAATGAGGGCGAATTGGTTGATATCATTCAAAATGCTGCCGAAGAATTTGACGGTTTGATCATCAATGCTGCTGCTTATACTCACACTTCCATTGCCATACGCGACGCGCTGGAAATTTTTTCCAAACCAAAAATCGAACTCCATATTTCCAACATCTTCAAACGCGAAGAATTCCGCCAACATTCGTTTTTAAGTGATGTTGTCGACGCAACAATATCAGGCCTTGGCGTGCAAGGTTATACCATTGCGCTGCTTGCGATGAATAGCATGATTTAGCGATGGATATGGAAATTTTGCGCACAAAATATCGTGATCGGATCCTACAGATTGCGAATAAATACAAAGCTGAAAATGTTCGTATTTTTGGTTCTGTTGTCAGGGGTGATAACAGGATTGATAGCGATATTGATTTCCTTGTGCACTTTAAAGAGGGCGCGTCATTGTTTGATGAATCCGGGCTCGATATTGATTTGTGCGATTTGCTTAAGTGCAAGGTTGATGTGATTTCAGATAGAGCGATCAGAAATGAGTTTAAGCCTTTCATTTTAAGTGAAGCAATACCGCTTTAAGAACCTGTCTAAAAAAGGATTGTTCTTAAAATTTTGTGTCCAGAAAAAATAGATCCTGAAACAAGTTCAGGATGACAATTAGGGAAAGATGGTTCCAAAACATGTCATCCTGAACTTGTTTCAGGATCTATTTTTAGAGACACAATATTTTTGATAACAACCCAAATTTCGTGCATCGTGCTTCGGTAATTTTAAAACCACGGAGCACGGAGCACGAACATCAACTGGTTCCAAACCACTTACCAAGCAACTCTTCTACTGATTCGCGTTTAATTGGTTTTGACATGAAATCATTCATTCCGGCGTTAAGGCATTTGTCGCGATCATCGTTGCCGGCATTGGCAGTTAGGGCAAAAATCAGTATTGATTTTTTGTTTTCATTTTTCTTTTCGAGCTCGCGGATTTTTTTCGTTGCTTCAAAGCCATCCATTATCGGCATCATGCAATCCATCAAAATAAAATCGAAGCGATTGTGGATGAATTTATTGACGGCTTCCTGACCATCTTCAGCGGTCTCGATGATAAATCCGAAGCGTCGCAAAATTGTTAGAGCAACTTTCATATTCACTTCGTTATCTTCACAGAGCAAAACTTTCATGCCTTTGCGCTCAAGCTTTTCTTCTTTAACTTCACCTTTTTCAATCAGAGATCCTTCTTCTTCATAATAGGTGATTTTGAGCACGAAGAACAATGCCAACATCAGGCGACTTCTTCTTGCCGGTTTGATTACGATGCGGTTGAAGAGTTTGAGTTTTTCCTGCGGAACATGGATTTTTTCATGAAATGACATCATCAATATCAGCGGGATATTTTTGAGTTTCTCACTTTGTTTGATATGCTCCACAACCACAATAGCATCCATACCGAGATAAATGTTATTGCTGACCAGAATTGCGTTTATGTCTTCCAGTTTTTCCAGCTGTTTAACTACTGATTTTGCTATGTCTGTTATCTTTATGATATCTTGCGATACTGCGACTAAGCTGGTTCTAAGTTGCAGATTGTCAAAAAATTCTCCGAAAACCCATGCTGAAGTTTTACTGTTTTCAACGAAGGCAATTTTTCTGCCGGCAATTTCCTGCTTTTGTTGTTCGTAAATATTCGGTTCGATGATGTTCGATTTTTTCATCGGAATGGTGAACCAGAAATTTGATCCTTCACCTTGACTGCTTTTTACTCCGATTTCGCCATCTATTAATTCAACCAGTTCTTTGCAAATTGAAAGGCCAAGTCCAGTGCCGCCGAATCTGCGTGTAGTTGACATATCAACCTGGGTAAAGGCGGAAAACATTGATGGCAATTTTTCCTGCGGAATGCCAATACCACTGTCTTTGATGTTGAAATTGACAAAAAGTTTATCGCCTTCTGTTCTTTCAAGCAGAATCTCAACAAAAATCTGTCCGTGATAGGTGAATTTAATAGCATTGTTGATCAGATTGGTCATCACCTGTCTTATTCTTGACGGATCGCAGATCACGGAAGGTGGAATTGCTTTATCAATGTAGGTGATAATTTCGATATTTTTGCTGTTGGCATTACCAGACATCAGCTCTGCCACATCTTCAACCAGATCGCACAGGTTAAAATTTACATTCTCAATGGTAATTTTTCGCGCTTCGATTTTGGAAAAATTTAGAATATCATTTAAAATCACCATGAGAGCATCAGCCGAACGATATATGGTTTCAGCCTGATCGAGCTCTTCTGCCTCCAGTTTTCCTGAATCGCGCAAAGCCTGACTCATGCCGATTACACCATTCATCGGTGTTCTGATTTCATGCGACATATTGCGCAAAAACTGGCTTTTGGCAACGTTCGCCGCTTCGGCACCTTCTTTTGCAAGCACCAGTTCGCGCAGAAAGGGATTAATTCTGATGTTGCGAAAGAAATGAAGCGTAACCGCAAAAATTCCGGCCACTCCCAAAGCCTGTCCCGATGTTACCAGCAGTTGGAATAGCAGATTTTTGATGGCTTTTCCAACCGGATATCCGGTTAGTATGGCTAGCTTATATTCATCGGATTTGATGAAATGGGTAAAGTGGCATCCGCCAAGACCGATATTTTTTGGCAAAGGCTGTGCCACGCTTGGATAAGTGTAGAAATCGTCGATATATCCAACTTGTCCGCTTTTTTGTATTTTTGTTTTGTCATAATTTTCGCGTAGGAAACTTTCTGAATTGGCAATTAAATTCTGATCTTTGTCGATGAGTATGAAGCAGATAGCTTCATCATTGAAAACCCAATCTATTTGTCGTTGGATTACATCAAATGGCAATTGTGTGACAAAGCTGCCTATTGGTTTGAAATCATCGGTGTCAATGTAGAGAGCAACTGGGAACATGTCGAAAGCGGTGATTTCATTTTCAAATCGTGATTTGCTACCGATTTTCATTGACCAGGCTTTGTTTACAGCTGCTCTTACCGTTAATTTATAGGGGTCAGATAAATCATGTGGTTTTTTCAATAATCCCTCTTTGCGCGTGGCAACAATTTCTTCGTCAACTACAAAATCAATCATCAGCCATGAAGCTACATTGAGACGGTCTATGTCTCTATTTTGTACTCTTGCCAGAAATTTGGCGATAATGCGCATGTCATCCTGTTGTCCTAGAACCAGCAGACGATCTCCCATGTAATTCAGATGACTATTGATCGAGCTGATCAAGGTGGTAACACCTTTCTCAATTACACTGCTTTGGACTTTAATCTTATAAATAGTGGTTTGATAAAAATTGAGGCAGACCATGAACAGATTTATCAGGCTCCAAAAAAATATCAGGCCAAAGATAACGCGAGAAAGAATGTTATAAGAGTGCCTCAAATCAACATTCTTCACATTGACGCGAACGCCGAAAATTTTCTCATATCTTTTGCGAAGCTTTCTGAAACGTGCCGGATAAGTCGGATCAATTTTGCTGCGTTGGGTGATTTTATTATGGTAATATTCGTTGCGTCCGAAAAGTAATATTGCGAGGTAATAGAAGAATCTGCTGACTTTGGCGAAGATAAGGCTTTTTATCTTTTTTCGTAGAATTGCGATCTTTGGTTTTAAATTAAGCATGCTAAATGGTTAACATTGCTGTATCATTTTGAGACAGATCAATTTTCGCCTGAAATTAAGCCATTTTAACCATTGTCTCTTTTTGGGACAGGTGCTTTTGTGCATGAACAAATGACATAAGTTTGCGCGCTTTTTATTTTGCGACCAAGCGGTGTCAAATGGTTTTTGGTTTTAAAATTTAGGAGGTTTTATGGAGAATGTGCCATTTAAGTCTGAAATGGTAGGAAGCAGCCCGAGTTGTTTGGATGTTGAAGGGGTGGTGCTGATTAGTAAAGGGAAAGTGTATGGTTATGGGTTAAACAAACATGCTGGTTCTGGTGCAAGTCAGTTTGATTTTCTTGGTAAGCTCAATTTTAATAAAAATAAATCTGACTTGGCGGTAGATAATTTGCTAGAAAATGTAGTAGCTGATGATTTTAATCCGCGCAACCAACCTCTAATAATTGATTTTCCAGAAACTAGGCAAAAGCAGTATAGCGAGGTTGAAGTGTTTTTTACGAAGGATAAAAAATTTTTGAAAGAGTATTACAATTTGCGTCACGAAACTTATTGCAATGAAAATGGATGGCAAAATTATGATGGGTCAGAAAGTCAACATGATACCAACGGAAGAGTTATTGTTGCTATTGAAGATAACGAGGTAATAGGTGGTATACGCGTCATGTTTTCAAATAAATGTCAATATTTATCTAATGAAATTCCCGGAACTCAATTTGAATATAAAAAACTAATTGCAAAATATGATTGTAGAAATGATCTAATAATAGGAGAAATTTCTGCTCTTGTTGTGAAAAGTGGTAAAAGGGATACAAAAATTGCAACTTTAATGATGGATATGGCATTTAAAGAATCTGTGCTACAAGGTTGTCAATATGTCTGTGCAGTTGCCGTTGCAGCTGTGTGCAGAAGTGATCGTAAGACATTGAGAAAGCTCGGATATGATGTAGAAATATTTATCAATTATCCATGGAAACAGAAGACAACATATAATTTTGCCTCTATGTTTCCTATGTATTCTCGACTTAAATAAGGACTTTTATGATTAGAATAATATCAAGATCACTTTTACTTCTGTTTTTTCTGTTATTAGGTTCAGCACATGCTGCAAATAAAGGCGCGGAAGAAGATGAATTTGGTTTTGATCCGCAAATTTTTTCATTGTCAAAAAAGAAAGAAAGCGCTTTTGATGCGCCGTCCGCAACGTATGTCTTATCATCTGAAGATATTAGGAGATCTGGCGCTACTTCTATCCCTGAAATATTACGTTTAATTCCAGGAGTTCAAGTATCAAGGATGAATGGTCATACATATGCTATTACAATTCGTGGTTTTAACCGTCAGTTTTCCAATAAATTATTGGTAATGATTGATGGCAGAACTGTTTATACCACTCTTTTTTCCGGTGTAGCTTGGGATATTCATGATTATGTCATTGAAGATATCGACAGAATAGAGGTTGTCAGAGGTCCAGGAGGAACAGTTTGGGGTGCAAATGCTGTTAATGGTATAATTAATATTATTACCAAAAATTCTGCTCAGACACAAGGTGTGTATTTTTCTCAGATTGTTGGAAATCAAGATAGGTCTATTACCGAAGTACGTTATGGTGGTGAAAATTTTAATAAAGATAGTTACAGATTATATGCTAAAAAATCAGTGAGAGGAGGTCTTGATCAATACGACAATAAGTTTGAAAATCGTGATGGTAATAAACAGGAGAGGGCTGGTTTTAGGTATGATATGACATCAGTTAAGGATAATGCTTTATCGATTTATGGTGATGTGTTTAGTGGTAAAGCGCAAAATTTCTTTACCTCCCTTAATAATCCTAATCGAAATGATAAAGAGTCGGTTGGGGCCAACATAATAGCTAATTGGAGTAAAAAGATATCAAATAAATCAAGTATAATGTTAAATACCTATTTGGACTATGATAAATTTGATATTCCAGTTTTAGAAAGAAGTGCCAAAACTTTAGATATTGATTTTCAGCATTTCTACAATTTTTCTAAAGGTAATGATTTCATTTGGGGTATTGGTTACAGGCAGATAGAGGACAATATAGTAGAAAGTACAACCCTAAACGGGTCTATTCCGATTAATTATTCTCCTGATAAAAGAAATGATCAATTATTTACAGCTTTTATCCAAGACAAAATGGAGCTTACGCCAAGTTTGTACTTAACGCTCGGTTCTAAATTTGAAAAAAATGATTTTACCGGTTTTGAATATCAGCCAAATGCTAGGTTAGCATATTATCCAACGCGCAACCAGACTATTTGGACATCAGCTTCTCGAGCTGTTAGAACTCCCACTAGAGCAGAAGATGATATTGATTTAAAAGCAGACAATACTTCCATAACAATTAATAGAGGAAGCGACACATATGAATCGGAGAATTTATTAGCATATGAACTCGGCTATAGAATTAAACCAAACCCCAAACTCATAATTGATGCCACAACATTTTATAACGATTATTCAAAACTAAGAACATTTGAGCAGACTGGTAGCGGTCCAACCGCTCAAAATCTTGGTCATGGTGAAACATATGGTTTTGAAATAAATGGTAAATGGCAGGTGAATAGTGATTGGAAGTTGGAAGCGAGTTATGAATATTTAAAATCAAATTTACACATTAGTGATAATTCTACTGATCAAAATGCTACGATAGTTGGTATCCGTGATAGATTAGAAATGGCAGAAGACCAATCTCCACAGAATCAGATAAAATTCAGATCTTTCTATAACATTACCCCAAAGATTGAGTTTGATAATATCTTGTACTATGCTGACAATCTACCAAGCGCTTCTGGTGAGACGATTGGCAATAGAGGTATTTCTTCTTATTTCAGATTTGATACTAGATTAGGATATCTTCCAACGCGAAACATTGATTTGAGTTTTGGCATTCAAAATTTACTTGATCAACGTCACTCGGAATTTAAGAAAGCTCTTTACAATAGACGAACCGAAATTGGCCGAACATTTTATTTTAAACTGGTTTGGCAATACTAGAGTTTGAAAACAAACTTCTAGGGCGAAAGAGTTTTGATGCGTTACGTAATTTTTTATTTTTTTTTTGTTATCTTTTTTGCTTGCAATGCGTTGGCAGAAATTGCCGGTTATGACGAAGCAAAAGCTTATGCCGTCTTTATTCAGAAAATGGCCAATAGCGCTGAAACTGAAAAAAATAAAATATTTTGTATTGTTGGTGGTGATGAAGTTTCTAAATTTTTTGTTAACGACAATATTGATGTTAACCCAAAAAAATATGACCATTGTAAAGTGGTCTATTTGGCACAGGACATTAAAAAAATCTTCCGTATTGAAGTTGATAAATTTAACAAAAAAAGAATTCCAACCATCGCCGTTTTTGACAATTTTGTTGAAGGTGGCGGCACTTTCCGAGTTGAGTTGGGACGTCGTGATTTTGAAATCACAATGAACTCCAAAACCGCAAAAGATTTTAGCGTCAAGCTAAATTCAACATTTGTGACTTTGGTTATTAACTAACCTAAATTTTAAGCTATGAATAAAAACGATAATAAAACTACCACTACCATTCCAACCTACAAAGTTGGGGTTGATGCCACTTTTCTGCATGGCATCATTGATGGCGATAAGCAATTTGAAAAAGAGTTGCTGAATATTTTTTGTGAAAATGCCCATCGCAATATGGTGAGAATGCAGGAATGCATTAATAATAACGATAATAATGGGTGGTACATGGCAACGCATGCTTTCAAAGGAGCTTCCGCTTCGATTGGCGCTTTTGATCTTGCCAAAGCTTTAGAAAAGGCGCAAAAACGTCAAGATGCCACTGCGGAAGAAAAAAAGGCAATGCTGCAAGAAATCAGAGATGAATTCCGCTATGTGCTTGATTTTATCAATGAAGAGCTGCTTGGGATGAGTTAAATTTGGGATGAGTTAAATGCTTAATTGCTTCAATAACGCTTAAGAAATATAACTCCTGTCTTGCTTGTCGCGCTATTTGAGAAAAAGGTTTAAAACTTTTAGAAATTGTTACCCACCACCAGCCTCGTACGCAAGAGGGAAGAAGACGTGCTAAACACACGTTTTTGGCGTCGTAACCTCGGTTTTCCCTTCCTCCTTGTGTCTGATGGTTGGGGTGAGGGGTAAATTTTTGATAACGCCAATTCCGGATAAGGCATCAAGCCAATCTCGATTAGTTCCCTCTCTCCTTGTGGGAGAGGGTTAGGGTGAGGGGTATTAACTTTTTTAATCGATTCTTTCCAAAATTTCTGAATTGATGTTTTAAAATTTACCCCTCACCCCAACCCTCTCCCACAAGGGGAGAGGGGAGTAGATCGAGAAAAATTTAGGCAGGTTCTTATCCGGAATTGGCGTTGATAGAATGTGTATTATTTGGGTTAAACAAGGAAACTCATGACAAAGATTATAAACGCAGTTGTCATATTGCTTTTTCTTTCCTGTGCGACTGCACATTCCAAACAGGATACCAAAAATGATTCAAAGCCAATCAATGATATTTTAAAAGAATTTGAGTCTTTACCAATTTTTTCCCTATCAAAAAAGAGAGAAAATGCCTTTGATTTACCATCGGCTGTTTATGTTTTAAGCTCGGAAGAAATCAGAAGATCTGGCGCTACTTCAATTCCCGAAGCTTTGCGTTTGGTGCCGGGGGTGCAGGTTTCGCGTCTTAATGGCCATAGCTATGCTATAACTATTCGCGGTTTTAACCGCCAATATTCCAATAGAATTCTGGTTCTGATTGATGGCAGAACAATTTACAGCCCGTTATTTGGTGTGCCATGGCATATCTACGATTATGTTCTTGAAGACATCGATCGCATCGAAGTAATCAGAGGTTCCGGTGGCGCCATTTGGGGGGCTGGGGCGGTTAATGGTGTAATTAATATCATCACCAAAAGCGCAATTAAAACCAGCGGCGCTTATGTTTCGCAAATTGTTGGTAATCAAGATCAGTCAATTACAGAGGCAAGATATGGAGGAGAAGTTGCCGGTAAGGATTATTACCGTCTTTATGCTAAAAGAGTATTAAGGGATGGAGTAGATAGATATGACACCAAAACCAGAAATGATGATGGCTTAAGAACTGAAATGTCCGGCTTCCGCTACGATACAAAAACTTTTGACGATGGAAGTTTATCGATTCATGGCGATGTTTTTCACAATGTGGCGCAGAATTATTTTACGCAATTGGATAATCCGAAGAAAAATAATATTTCGACCACCGGTGGAAATATTATGGCTAGTTGGGAAAATAGAATTTCTAAAAAATCAAATCTTAACCTACGCAGTTATTTTACCTATAACAAAATTGATGTTCCAATTCTTCAGATAGACGAAAAAATTTTCGATGTCGATTTTCAGCACTTCTACGACTTATCCAAAAATAATAAATTCATTTGGGGAGTTGGTTATAGGCAGATAATTTATGATAGAGATTTTGGTACTACTGCAAATGGCGCAATTCCGATTTATTACTCTTCTAATCATGAAAATGACCAGCTTTTTACCGCCTTCATTCAAGATAGAATTGGCCTAATTCCAGATGAATTATATCTAACTATCGGCTCAAAATTTGAACATAATGACCTCACCGGTTTTGAATATCAGCCAAATGCCAGATTATCTTATTATCCAACTCCAAACCAAACTGTTTGGGCGGCGATTTCAAGATCGGTTAGAACTCCAACCATGGGAGAAGGTGGGAGTCTTGATCTCAAGATTACAAATAAAGCTGATACTTTAAGTAGAGGCAGTACCACTTATGAATCAGAGCAACTGATATCTTACGAGATTGGATATAGAGTAAGACCAACTCAAAGAACTTTAATTGATGCTACAATTTTCTACGATGATTATTCAAAGCTACGAACCTACGAAGCTACTGGTCCAGATAACACAATACCAACAACCGCAAATCTCGGTTTCGGCGAATCTTACGGCTTCGAAATCAATGGCAAATGGCAGGCAACCAATAGATTAAAATTGGAAGCAAGTTATGATTTTGTTCATATTGATTTGCATATCAGCGACAATTCAACAGATCGTTTGAGTTATAGGGGACAAAGAGATGCTTTGGAAATGACCGAAGGCCAAACTCCCCAACACCAGCTAAAACTAAAATCCTTCTACAATCTCACCCCCGAACTCCAATTCGACAATATGGCAATGTATGTCGATAATCTTCCCGAAGCCGGTTCAACTCATGGTGCCAAAGGCCTTCCTTCCTATTTAAGATTCGATACCAGACTTGGCTATCTCGCCACCGATAATCTTGATTTAAGTCTCGGCATTCAAAATTTATTCGATCAGCGTCATCAGGAATTCAAGTCCGCTCTTTACAACAGAAAGACCGAAGTTGGCCGCACCTTTTATTTCAAACTGACTTGGCAATATTGAGATTTAGAAATTTATTCACATTGCTGTTAATTTCCCTTTTAGTCTCGTCCCACGCCTTTGCCAGATCTGAACCTGAAGAATCAGGAATGCATTTTGCCCATTTTATTGAAGTGATTACCGACAATATTGAGAATTTAAAAGCCGGCAGAATATGTATTATCGGCAGTGATGAAATATCAAAATTTTTCCGCCGCCGTCCTCTAACCATTGATATCAAGGCCAAAATAAAAAAATTCGCCATTTGCAATACGATCTATGTATCACAAGACCAACATAAAGATTTTTATCGCCGCATTGATGAATTTACCAACAAAAGAATCTTCACCATCGCCGCTTTTGACAATTTTGTCGAAAATGGCGGAATGATGGAAATAAGGCTGGGACGTAAAAGTTTTGAACTGATCGTTAATTCTGAGTCTTTGAAGAGGGCTGATTTGAAACTGAATACTTCAATCTCTAGCCTGACGCAAAATACTTCCAAAGATAACAAAAAACTCCCTTGAGAAGAATCTCAAAGGAGTTTTAACGTCGGGAGCCACCACCACGCAAACCCGGCGTGTGCAGCTATTCCCTGTAACAGGTGTTGTATTCACTACACTCCCGACAAGCTGAATATTTTTATGAAATTCTTTTCTGCAAGAAATTTGTTAAGAAAATTTCTAAAATTTTTTTCCGTTTCAAAATGGGAAAAAACCGCAATTAATTCTTCACTCATACAATCGTATTCCTAAAGCCTGGGCTCTAGAGCCTGTCTTAAAACCCACCGCGCCTCGCTTTTCCATAAATTTTGGCTCGTTTTTTGGCAAAATTTTTTGCAGTATGTTGAATACAGCGGCAAAATTTTGCCAAAAAGTCGCTCAAAATTTATGGAAAATCGAGACACGTTGGGTTTTAAGACAGGCTCTAATCCTTTGTTAAGCCTTTATTTGATTAGTTTTAGATAAAATGAACATCATCCTTGCCAAGCCACGCGGATTCTGTGCTGGAGTGACGCGCGCGATAGAAACGGTGGAAAAGGCTTTAGCCAAATTTGGTGCGCCGGTTTATGTGCGGCATGAAATTGTGCATAATAAATTTGTTGTTGAATCGCTTCGCAAAAAGGGAGCGATTTTTGTGAATGAAGTTGACGAGATTCCACAAGGTGCAATCACTATTTTTTCCGCTCACGGCGTTTCCAATCGCGTTGAAGAAGATGCGATTTTGCGTGGACTGGATGTGATTGATGCCACTTGTCCTTTAGTTAGCAAGGTTCATCGCGAGGCAAAGAAATATGAGGAAGAAGATTATGAGATAATCCTGATCGGACATCGTGGCCATCCTGAAGTTGAAGGCACTTCCGGCCGCGTTAAAAAGGAAGTTATTCTTGTAACCAGCGAAGATGATGCGCGCAATGTGATTATAAAAAATCCCGATAAAATTTCCTATGTGACGCAAACAACCTTAAGCGTTGATGATACCAGAAAAATTGTCGAAATTCTGGAACAGAGATTTCCCAAAATGCAGCAAGGCCTTGCCACCAAAGATATCTGTTATGCCACGCAAAACAGGCAGGATGCCGTGCGCTTCCTTGCCAAAATTGTTGATATTTTGTTGGTGATTGGTGCAAAAAACAGCTCCAATTCCAATCGTTTGCGTGATTTAGGGGAAGAGTCGGGATTGCCATCCTATCTCATCAATGGTGCGCAGGATGTTAACATAAAATGGCTTGAGAATGTAAAAAATATCGGCCTAACCGCCGGCGCTTCCGCTCCCGAAATTTTAGTGCAGGAAGTGATTGAAAAAATCGGAGAAATTGCGGGAAATGAAATTCAGGTTTCTGATATGAATGGCATCAGCGAGAATGTCTTTTTTGCTTTGCCGAGAAGGGTTAGAAAATAAACCAAATAAACTATCTCGACATCCCTTCGTGGCGCGATTCCACATGTTTTGCTAGCCTTTCGTTATGTATGGCAATGATTTCTTTGGCGATGTCGTGATGAGTGTCATCATGACCTGCAAGAATATCCCTGATTACATCATGTTCGCGATGGGCATGCAGATGAACATCTTTCACATCGCCATTATGATCCAGTTCAACTTCTATATGCAGCGGTTTTTCTTTTGTTGATTCGGTGTGAGGAATCATGATTCTATTGTCTTCAAATTTTATTCCAAGCGCCGAGAAATCTGCTCCGGAAGCCCGCAATTCCTGCACTGCTTGATGTGCTGCTTCAATAACTTCTCTTTCTGTTACGCGATGAGCTCGCATCTGCGTTGATTTAATTGCATCAGCAATGGATTTCTTAACTTGCGCTTCGGCAAAATGTGTGGCGCTGTAAGCAGCGGCAAACTCTTCTACCTGTCTTGTTAGCTCGCTATTTTCAGTTTTAAGAAAAGTTGCGATATTTTTTGTGGCAAATTCATGCATTTCTTCTGCATTTGCACCTTCAGACATTTTAGCATGATAGCTTTCAGCAAAAGCAGTCAGAACTCCATTTGCTCCATTGGTTGCGGTAAAAAATCTTGGATCTGTTAAATCATGAGGAGCTACAGTTGCAAGCGCTGACGATCTTTTTTCTGCGTAATCTTTTTTCATTTCTTCAAATCTTGCCACTGCTTCAGTCATTTTGCGTGCTACTGCTACACTCATTTCATCTTCTTGCGCGCTGAATGATTGCGCCAATTCTTTTGCATGCGAGGCAAAATCATCTGATTGTGTTGTTGTGCCTGTGATTCTCGCTGAAATATTGCTTATTGCCCTTTGCAAAAATCCAGGCAGTGACTCTTGTTGAACTCCTGCAATGCCGCGCAGAAAAGCATCAAATTTTGAAGCAACGCCGGTTTGTGCTTCGATTCTATGCCTGTCAAAGGCGCTGGTGTGAGAAGTTTCAACTTCAAGATATTTTACCAACTCGATTCTGGTTTCTTGCGGAATGTAATATTTTTCAATATCGCGCTTCTCATCCTTTGCCGCGCTTGGCGCTGCTCCTGCGCCGGTGAGGCTTGATAAGGCTTCATGATCAACTCTTGCAGTGCGTTCTTCTGCTCTTGCCGCGCGCGTTTCCTCAACTTGTTTCGCTCTTTCATACAAGGCAAGCAAAGGTGTAAAATCTTTTTCAATCACCCTGAATCTTTCGCGATCTTCATCGGCGCCAAAGCCAAACATAAGCCTGGTTGTGCCGGCCTTGAAAGGGGATTCTTTTTTAAGAAATTCATGAAGATTTAATTTGGCGTTGGCCGCCTTTGCTACAACACAGCGTTCGATAAAAGCCAAAACCGCTTCATCACTTTTTTCATGATCAGTTGAATCTTTAAAATCTTTTCTTCCAAGAGAGCGCAAAAATTCCTGTTTTTGTTTTTCAAAAACTTCCATCACCGGATTAAATTTTCTATATCCAGCCACAACTTCTCCTGCGGCAATTGCCTTTTCTTCCGCTTCAGTTGCAAGACGAAAACCATATTTACTGCCTTCGCCGGCCATTCCTTCTTTTCTTTCGGTTGAAGTGAGGCGCTGTCCATCGCAGGTTATAATGCCAACGCGCCTCATCATGCCGTTAACGGTGAATTTTTGTCCGGCATGTTGCGGCTCAATATCTTCAGCGCCAAAACGCGTTTTTGATGATAATTCGCGCAATTGTTTTGGCATTCTTCCGGTCTCAACTCCGGCAATGGTTTCGCTAACTAAAATTTTGGCAACAAAGCTGGCGCAAATGCAATTATCAACATGTTTTGCATATTCCGGATCCATGAGTCTGGCGTGATTGATTTCAATGCCGTAATCACTTGAGATTTGTGTGCGATAAGTTTCATCGCTGCGAAATCTCAAGACATCGAGAGCTGGAATCTCAACGTCTTTTTGCAGGCTGAAAGAGGAAATTTGCGAGATAGCGCTGCCGACAACATGCGTTGCAAAAGAGGCGATGCCTTTTCTGGTTAATGGATCGAGAGGTGATGCGCCGTCAGCATCAATATGGCCGTAAATTTGGCCGAGTTGTGATGTGAAATGTTCAACTATCAGATCGCGCAGATTGGTATCTTCCTCTCTCACCGCTTCCAGAGTGGTTTCATGTTCGGTAGCAAATTTTACCACATTGGTATTTTTTTCGGTTCTTCTGACCTTGTTAACCTGCGATGCGACTGTTGCCAAAACTGAAATTGCCGTTCCGGCATAAGGAATATATTCAGCGGCCATTTTAACTCCTCCAAGCGCCGCATCAACGGCATCACCTTTCATCTCCACTTTTCCGCTTCGAACTGCTTCGGCTATGACAAACGCTTCCTCAAACCCGCTACCAATTGATTTGGCGAGAATCTGCTCTTTGGTTTGATGCTCGGTTTCTTCTTTTGCCTGTTGTTGCACCACTTTTCTGACTTCCCTATGTATCGAAATTTGATCAGCAAATTCGCCAGTGCCACGGGCAAAGGCGGATAGATCATGTTGCTGATGTTTGGCAATGATGCCGTCGCGATATTGTTCAATATCATGTATAAAGCCTTTAGCTTCGCGCAATTGCGTCTCGCCGCTTTTGATTTGTTGCTCAATTTGCGCGAGATTTTCGCGTAGCTGTTTAATCTGTGTTTCCGTGCTTTCAGTGTTGGTTGGCTTGCCGCCGGAATAGGCGCCAAAGGTGATCGCGCTTAACGCTCTCTTCCACAAAGCTTTTGGCTTTTTTTCTTGTTCAAGCTTTTCTTCCGCTTTTTTTAATTCTTCCGCCAACTTTTGTTTTTGTTGCTGTAATTCCCTGTTTTTAGCGTCGGATAATTCCTGATAACGCGCTGCTTGAGCTTCAGCAAGAGCGATAGTGTGGCCAATCACTGTATCTCTGGCAGTGCCAAAAGCGGCAGAATCATCAGGAATCGGTTCATGTTTTGAAAGTGGCTTGCTTTGATTTGCGATAAAAACAGCGAAAGGCCTGATGTTTTCTTGCAACGCTTCCGCAAGAGATGCCGCCATTTGGCGCAATTGCAGAGAATCATGCGCATCAGCTGAAGCAAGTGGTGTTTCCAGCGATGCGATTGGCGCAATCATTCTTGCCGCAACAGCTTGTAAACTTGCGAGTCTTGTTAGCTCGTCGCTGCGATCTTCAAAATGGGCAATTGATGGTATTTCATTCACCCTTTGCACATCATGTTTCAATAAATCGGAAAGACGTGGAATTGCGGCAAGATTATCGTGAGTTTGCAGGTGGGCGGAAATTTCATCACAATTTGCAATTACGGCGGAAAAATAATGCGCTTGTGTCATTTTCATCGCCACCATGAAGCGATCCTGTTCGCGGATAAAATTGTCGAGCAATTCTTTGACTTGCGCAGGAGTTTTGACGCTGCTGGCTTTTTCCAGTTCCCTGATTTGATTTTCAACCGCAGTGATACGGGAATAAATCGCTGCCAAATCCGGTTCACCATCAGCATCAAGCGGCATGATTTCAGAATCAGGAGCAGTGATCCCAAGCCTTTGTCTTAAGGCCGCAAGCTCTTCATTTACCATCCTTTGCTTTCCAACAGCTTCGCTGCGTACGGAATCAATCGTGACTTTGTGTGATTCGCTTTTGCTCATTATGTGCGTGTAAAAACCTGTCCTAAATCTTTTTTAACCCCATATTTTACCCTGCTTTTGCTTATTTTTTGACAAAATTACTCACCGTATTCTGGGCCCAATAGTCCGCATTAATCTGCTAAACCCGGATGGTTTGCAAGTTGGGGGAGGGGTATCGGTATGTCTTGTTCCAGTTTTTACTTCTCCATAAGTTTCAAGAAGAGAGGCAACAGATTCGACATGTTCGTCTTTGACTGCAACCCCGTCAAAGAGCTCCCTTTTATCGCTTCTGGTAAATCTTCTTAAGCCCTTTTTTTCACCACCATGTAATTCCTCCACTTCGGCTCTTCCGCCTTCTCCAACTTTAAGCACGAGGTAAAATTGATTGTCGCCAATATCAATTGCCGGCATCTTTATTTTACCGCCCGATAAGGCTTCTCCTCCTAATCTGCCAATTCCACCAGCTTTCCTAACCATGGCCCGTGCAAGGGCATCAAGACTTGCTTTGTTTTTATCCCTAATAAAATTCTCTTTGGCTTCTGCAGGCGAAGTGTCGGGGTAATCTATTTCTACTTTTACATCTTCTCTTGCAGCTGTTCCGGCTCTTTCTTTTCTTTGCGATTCTTTCACTAGCCTTTCACCTCTTGTCAGGATTCCGTTGATAATTTTTCTGGTGTCATCAGCCATTATTCCTTTTTTGTCAAATAACGGAATTTCCACACCATCTTTTTCAAACAGTCTGATATCAGCGATTTCACCGGATTCGCTTCCTTTAAAGGTGAGATGATGGTTGGAATTTCTTAAATTTGCTCCGAGATCGTAATAACCAGGGATTTGTCTTGAATTAGTGAAAAGCTGACTTGTCAAGGCATCGTCTCTTGCTATTGCTGCTGTAATTCCTTCGATTCTTCTTCTGATAAAAGCTGATTCTTCCTGTTTTAGTGTTTCGGTTGTGGTGGCAAGTTCGATGATTATCCGTCGCGCTCTATCCGGCGGGGTTCTGCTAATTGCATCATCTTCTCCAGTTGTGTCTGGTGTTAGGGTAAGAGTTCTGATATTTTCATTACGTCTTGCAAGACGCATAGCCTCTTGCGCCATATTTCTGCTTCCAGCTGTTCTTGCGATTGCTCCAGCGTGTCCAAAGAAATTTTTAGACATGCCGGAAAAGTTTGTTGCCATCGCGGTAAAACCAATTGCTTCAGCGCCATGACTTATTGCCGCACAAAATTTTCCCGCAAAAATTGATATCCTGCCTAAAAATGGTGAAGCGCCGGTTTCAGCTATGTCTGCAGTTTCTTTTTGAATTATAACTTCTTCTCTTTGGCGATGGCAAACTACGCGCATCTGATCATGGGTTTTTTGTAAGTAAGCGTGCCTTTTTTCAAGTTCTGCAACAAGATATTCAGTCTCTTCATTTCCGTGAAGACTTTCCACAGACTTTGCCATAAATCTTAATGCCCTCATCGGCGCTTCCTCAAGATTTGGCAATGGTAGTTTTGAGTTTGTCGCATGTTTTAACATGGCTTCGCGATCAGCGACTATTCCTGTTTCAAAAGTTTTCAGTAAACCGGCATATTGGCCTAATATTATTTTCTCCTCGCCGGCGACGTCGGGCATATATCTGACATATCTTTCCTGATCAAAGAGATCTAAAAGCTTCCCATCACCATCCTGCTGTCTTGCTACCTCATCTGTTCTGATTTTGGCGCTTCTAATGTCTGATGTAACAAGACCGGCACGTGCCATATGCAATGTTTTTACACTCTTCATCGCTCTTGATGCTACATCTGCCATGCTATGAGTTATTATGCTTCTTCCTTTGCCAGCTACATCATACATTAGAGTTCGCGATACTTCTTTTAATTCTTGCAGTTCTACGGTTCTTTCCAGACTTTCCAGTTCTTTTAACCCTTCATCAATTTTTTCCAAATCAGGAGTTTCTGAATTGAATTCGCGGATTAGTTCGGAAATTCTTGCGCTATATTCTTTTAAAACCCTTTTTTGCCTGAATAAATTTTCTGATGCTGCGACAGGATCTACAAAAGTTGTAACTTCGCTTCTTTCAAATTCATCAAGCATTGTTGGAAGATCATGTGCCAGAATGATTCTAACTTCCGGTTTTGGCATTTGTGAAAATAATCCTCTTCTTCTTTGCTCTTCATTTAACTCGAATATTTCTTCCACTATTTCTTCCACGGCGCTTGTTCTTGATTCCCATTCCCGCGCAGCTGATTTATGACGTTCCCTTGCCTCGACAAGGTTTTGAGGTTCAAGCATCGGAGTTGAAAAATCTCCTTGCAGGGTTTCAGCGGTTTTTCTGACAAAGGCGGTTTTAAATTTTGTTAGTAAATCGGGCGTGAGTTCCAATTCTGTTTCACCGCCTTCGGGAGCAAGAGAAAATCTTCTGGTAGCTTTTCCATCTTCTATTGCCGGAATATGTAATCTTGGCCTGACTCTAACCGCCTCACCGTCAATTTCTACTTCAACCACAGGCAATTTGACATAAGACAACAGAAAATTTCTGATCAGATTTTGTGGCTGTTCCAGCAGTTTCTTTTTGTGATGTGGATCAAATTCTTCGGCCAGAGCTTCAAAATTTTTCAACATTTCCAGTGTTGTAGGGGAATGTTCGATAGCGTTTTTATGTCTGATGATTCTGTCGGTTTTTTCTGAATATTTTGCAAATAATGCTTCGCCTGTCCTATTTTGCGCATCAACTGCTACGCTTGCTGAAGTTGGGCTATCTTGCACGTAAATTTCCGGAGCTTCAAACTCTCCGGCTTCATCAATATGGTAGGCAATATGGTAATATTTCCCATCAATTTCAATTGCCGGCATTCTATAAAGCTTGCCATCTTTTGTTGATAGATCGACTTTCAGTCTTTGTTGTTTTTTGAGATATTCAATTATCGTCATTATCGTCATGGTTTGAAAGGTTATTCGCGCAATGAAGCCTCGTGAATGGCAATTGTAGAATCAATTATTTTTTTGCTGATTGCGTCAATTTCTGCGGAAGTGAGAGTTTTTTCCTGTGGTTGAATTTTGACGCGCAAAGCCACGGATTTTTTGTCTCCAGCGATATTTTTGCCGGTGAAAATGTCGAAGATATTAACTTCACGGATCAGCTGTTTTTCAGTGTTGCTGATGGTTTTTAGCAATTCCGAAACTGCCAGATTTTTATCAACAATAAAAGCAAAATCGCGTTCGACAATTGGTAAATCATTCAGAACAAATGTCTTGTGGGAAGCTGGTTTTATTTGATTAGGCAATGCATCAACAAAAATTTCGAAAAGGTTTGGACGAGTTTTTAGATCAAATTTTTTTGTAATTGCCGGATGAATTTCACCGAAATATCCGACGATATTTTCTCCCAGTTTCAAAGTTGCGCTGCGATATGGATGATAATATTTTGGCGCTTCAGAAGTGATGATTTGCAGGCTTTCAGCACGTAATCCAAAAATTTCTACCACTTCAAAAAAATCTTTTTTGACGTCAAAAACATCAAAATCCCTTTCATCGTGATAATGATTTTGTTCTTTGTTTTTGCCGGCTCTCAAGCCAGAGATCATCAGCTTTTGTGTTTCGCCAATAAAAACATTTCCGATTTCAAAGAGCGAGAGATTGCAGAAATTTCTAAGAGAATTTTTTTGGTATGATTCAATTAGGCCAATTGCCAGAGTAGGGCGCATGTGATCCATTGCGGAAGAAATCGGATTGGCCAAAATCAGCTTTTCATTTTTTTCGCCAAAAATTTCGACCAGTTTTGAATTAACAAAAGACCAGGAAATTATTTCGGTAAGACCGAGGGAGGCAAGATGTAGGCGGGTTTTGGTTAATTTGCAGTCTGTAGCGGGTAGCGGGTAGTTAACATCTGGCAATGTTTGGGAGTGGATTTTGTTGTAGCCATGGATGCGGATTATTTCTTCGACTAAATCTTCTGACGAGAAAATATCATGGCGGTGTGGGGGGATTTGGATCGTGCTTCGTGCTTCGTGCTTCGTGCTTCGGAATTCTAGTTTGTTTAAAATTTCCCAAACCTTTTCTTCGGCGATTTCGATGCCGATGAGTTTTTTGATTTTTGTGATGTCGAAGGCGATTTCTTTTGTTGTTGATTTTGTTCCGACAAATTTCACTTCACTGGCTTCGCCGCCGCAGATTTCAAGGATTAGTTGAGTGGCAAGATCAATTCCCTGTTCACATGTTGTTTCATCAACGCCGCGTTCAAAACGGTGTCTGGCATCGGATAGGATGTTTAATTTGCGGCCGGAATAGGCGATTGCCGATGGTGCAAAAAATGCTGCTTCAAGTAGAATTTCAGTTGTGGTTAAATCGCAGGAAGAATCTGCAGAGCCAATAATTCCAGCGATTCCAACCGCTTTTTTTGTATCGGAAATTACCAAAATTTTTTCATCTAAAATAAATTCTTCATTTTTTAGCGAGACAAATTTTTCATCTTTTTTTGCAAGACGAATTGTGAGTGGAGCGTTGATTTTAATGGCGTCATAAGCATGCATCGGACGGTTCAAAATATGCATGATGTAGTTTGTCACATCAACGATGGCAGAAATTGAATTAATGCCAACGGCTTGCAGCTTGTCTTTTAGCCATTTTGGTGATTCGCAATTTTTTATGTTTTTGATTATGCGAAAAGCGGCGTAGCTGCAGAGCTGTGTTGACTCATTTTTGACTTCAAATGGAAATGGAAATTTCGCCTGCGTTTTTTTGATTTCAGGATTTTTTAATTGTCCGATGCCAGAAGCAGCAAGGTCGCGAGCGATGCCATAAACTCCAAGGCAATCACCTCGGTTTGGTGTGACGTTGATCTCAATTACTGCATCATTTAACCCAAAAACTTCAGTGATTTTTGTGCCAATTGCCCATTTTTCATCGATTTCGATGATGCCGGAATCTTCATCGCCAAGCCCCAATTCGCGTGCAGAGCAAAGCATGCCATTGCTTTCAACTCCGGCGATTTTGGCCTTTTTAATCAACATGCCATTTGCCGGAATTACCGATCCGATTGGTGCGTAAGCCACTTTCAAACCACTTCTGGCATTTGCAGCGCCACAGATGATTTGCAATGGTGTCGTTGTTCGTGCTTCGTGCTTCGTGCTTCGTGCTTCGTGTGTTGCAGTTTCAACCAGACAAATTTTCAGTTTGTTGGAATTTTCATGCGGTTTTGCTTCGAGGATTTTTGCTACGGAAAATGGCGCCAGAATTTTTGCTTTATCTTCTACCGATTCAACCTCAAGCCCAATGTTGGTGAGGGTTTGACAAATTTCTTCAAGTGAGGCTGATGTTTCGAGATATTCTTTGAGAGAGGAGAGGGCGAATTTCAATGTATTGTTTCAAAATTCTTGAGTGACTTTTCGGTCAGTTTTTCATGACCATTTTGGTCGATGCCAAGATCTTTTGAAAGCAATGACATGGCGTCAAGAATGATTTTGCTTTTGATCGTACGAATTGCTGATTCCTGTTCGGTTTTGATCCTGTCTTGTGCGGCATTGGTTTTTTTCTTGAGCTCTTCTTTGAGGACGTGCTCTGTTTCTTTGATTAATTTTTGCGCCTCAATTTCTGCATCTTTCAATAATTTTTCTGCAAATGTGATTGATTCCTGGTGATATTTTTTTGCATCAGCGAGTAGTTGTTCTGCTTTTTGCTTCATTTCTTTTGCTTGTAAAATTTCTTCGGCAATTTGTTTTGATTTATTGTCCAAAGCCTTGGCAATCAAAGGCCAAACATATTTTATTATTAGCGCAAGAAAGGAAAAAAACGCAATTGCCAGCCAAAGTTTTTCGTCGAAATGAAACATTTAATTTGAAATTTTTGCTTTGATTAAGTGGACCAGATTTTGTACAGCAGCAATTCCCTGCGCTTGCGCTTTTGCAGTGAAATCTTTGATTTCCTGACGTGATTTTTTTGTCATTTCGTCAATTTTTTCCTTCAGTTCTTCTATGGATTTTTCACGTTCTTTTGCTTGGTTGCGGGCGATTTCTTCAATGCGGGATTGATATTTTTCCTGCGCTTCTTTGCGTAATTTTGTGGTTGTGCCATGGATTTCTTCGATTTGAACATCAAATGTTTTTGCTGATAAAATATCAGAATCGACAGTTTCCCTGCGCTTTGCGATGATATCGCGTATTCTTGGCAGAATGACGAAGTAGGTAGTTAAATAAAGCGTGATGAAGCACAGCAAAAACCAGAAAATTTGTGAGCTGTAGGTTGTAAAATCAAATTGAGGCATTTGAAAAAAATGTTCTCAGACCGCTTGAAATCGCTTTCAAGCGGTCTGATGCAATTTACTTAAACATGATCATGAATGCCAAAAGCACGGCGAAAATGCCCATTGCTTCGGCAAGGCCAACAGCGATGTAAATGTATTTTTCAATTTTTGGAGCGGCAGAGGGATTGCGTGCCAGACTATTGAAAAATGAACCAAAAATATTGCCGATGGCAATCGCAGCTCCAGCCATGCCAATTGAGCATAAACCGATGCCGATATATTTGAGAGTGTCGTAGTTTTTTGCTACTTCTAAAGCTGTTTCTTGCATAATTGATTTAAAGTTAAATTACCCATCAAAAAACCCATAGGGAGGGAGTGTTTGACCCGATGGGAGTAGGTCAAATTCAATGTTCTCTAACCGTTTCACCCAAATAAGCGCAAACCAGAACGGCGAAAATATAGGCTTGAAGCACGGCGACGAAAAGTTCGAAGCCGGTCATGACGATGGCGAATAGAAATGGAAAAATGCCAAAAATTATGCCAAGCGAGATGATGAAACCGGCGATTACCTTAAGCAAAACATGGCCGGCAACCAAATTGGCGAAAAGACGAACTGAGAGTGTAATTGGACGAATCAAAAATGAAAAAAGCTCGATGATAAAAATTGCTGGCGCCATCCAAAGTGGCACTCCGCCTGGTAGGAACATATGCAAAAATCCGCCGATGCCGTTGCGAATGATGGCAAAAATTGTTACGGTTAAAAATGCGGTCATGGCTAAAGCAAAGGTGATAATAATTTGGCTGGTTGTGGTAAAGCTGTAAGGCGTCATACCCAAAATATTGCAAAGCAAAATGAAGGTGAAGAGACTAAAAACCAAAGGAAAGAATTTTTTTCCTTCTTTGCCAATGCTGCTTTCAAGCATGTTGCTGATGAAGCTGAACATGTTCTCGGCAATTACCTGCAAACGTGATGGAATAAGTGATTTTTTGCGTATTGCAAAAAGCATGAAAGCGATGATAAGAAAAGTGGTAATCATCATGTAAAGTGCAGAATTGGTGAGGCTTAAATCGATATTGCCAATTTTGAGATCAACAATTTTTTTGACTTCAAATTGTGCCAAAGGATTATGCCCTTCCGCGTTATTATTTTCTTGCATTTTGGTAGGATTTAAAGAGGCGCGGCAAGCTATTTTTAGACGGACAAAAGTCAAGTTATGAGATTCTGGCTAATTTTATTTTTGCTTTTTTCAAAAAATATTTTTGCCCAGCAGTTAGTTGAAAAATTTCACGATTGGAATGTTTTCAAGTCTGAAAGAGGCGATCGTATTGTTTGTTATACAGCATCAACCCCAACCAAGCGTGAAGGCAATTATGACAAGCGCGGCGAACCGTTTTTTCTTGTCACTAATATCGAAGATGATGCCGACGAAATCAGCGCTTCTTCCGGTTTTATTTACAATCAGAATTCCAATGTTGAAGTTTCATTTGCCACAAAAAAATTCTACCTTTTCCCCTACAAAGCCATGGCTTGGGCTAATGATAAAAATGACGATATTGACATCATAAAGGAGATGCAAAAAAGCAGCGATATGATCATCACCGGCATTGCGCGCGATGGCAAAATTGCGGTCGATACTTACTCCCTAATTGGCTTTGCCGCAAGCTATCGCAAGCTTAAGGAAGTTTGTGAGGATTTGAGATGAAGATAGTTGGCACTCTAGCGATAATTTTTTGTATAATTCTAACGCTAATCTTTTTGATTCGCGTGGTTTTGCTTTTCCTCATCAATCAAGCTTATAAGCGCTATCTCAAGCTCAAAAAAATCAGTAAAAAAATTTTACCACGCAATCAGAAAAAATATGAAAAAGAGGAAGAGGAATTGCTGCGAAAGCTTGAAATTCCCCGCGCCCATTCAGCTCTTAAAGCAGAGATAAAAAGCAAAATTGGCCAAGATCAATCCGGAACTTACGAGTTGATTCCTTCAAAAGAGCAGGAAGAAAGCAAACGTCAAATGAATCAAACTGAAATTGTTGATTTCGTTAAACCAATTGGTTTTTGGACAGCAATGATTTTGGGTCAGAAACTTACCTATCTCATTCAATCAGCTCACATACTCAACAAACGCGGTGACAAAGGTTTTTGGGCCAGTATGGTTGAAGCCAAAGAACGTGCGGCCGGAAGGCAGCATGCCCGTGGAAGGTGATGGGAAGGTAAACGCAATTTTTAGCAATTCCTTATGCAAGAACATCTCGATCTTCTTGAAAAAAATTCCGACAAAAAATTAAACAAAATTTCTGCTGAAGAAATTGCGCAGACGAAAAAAATAATTGCCGATATGGTTGGTGAGATTGAGTCTTTACAAGATGCGGAAGAGAAAAAAGTTTTTTTGGAATTTAAATTTGGCGTATTGCAAAACAACATTTTGCATTTGGCGGCGAAATTTTTTGATGATGTTTCGGTGACAAAAATTTTACAGATTGCCGGCAATGATAAAAACTATCTCGATTCCAGAAATCACGGATTTTTTACACCTTTGCATATCGCCGCGCAAAGCGGCGCTGTTGCGGTGGTAAAAATTTTGCTTGATGCCGGTTGCGACAAAAATCCGCAAGCCTCGCAGGAAAACAGAGGATGGGTTCCGATTCATTACGCATCGCAATTTGGCTATGTTGAGATAGCGCAGTTTTTGATTGAAAGTGGCGTTGATAAGGAAACCAAAACCGGATTTGGTCTTACGCCTCTGGTGATTGCCGCAGAATTCGGGCAGGCAAAACTTGTCGAATTTTTGCTAAAAATCGGCGCCGATAAAAATGTGCAAACCATTGAAGATAACCATCGCATGAATGCTTTGCATTATGCCGCCATCGGTAATCATATCGATGTTTTGCTTCTGCTGCTTGATGCCGGAATTGATGTTAATAAGGAAACCGATCAGAGTTTAAATACGCTTGAAATGGCAGCAAAAATCAATCACGCAAAAATATGTTTTATTTTATTGTCATGGGGCGCGCAAAAAATGGAAGAGGCTTTGAAAATTGCCAAACAGGTAAAAGCTGAAGAGGTGGTAAAGGAAATTGAGCTTTACGTAAAAGCGAAAAAAAATTTGTTTGATGCAAAATGGCTCAAAAATTTTGCGCCAAATCTGATTTTAATTCTGGAAAAATTTGATCAAAATAATCTTGGCGAAGCAAAGATAATCATTTCTCCGGAAGTTTCGTTTAATGCTTACGGAATTTTGGCTTTGAAGCAAAGTTTTGGTTTGATCAAAAAAACTGAAAAAACTTTGCTGCAATTTGCCGAAGAAAATAAAATTGCCGATTTGGCGGAAGCGTTGAGAAAAATTCCAAAAAGACCGGCTTGATTTTTGCCTTGTTAGTTTTTAGAAAGCGCGCCCCTCCTCTTTTTAATTCTTTTTAATTTCACAAAAGATAGCAATTTGGTGTTGGCTTGCAAACAGGTTTTGCGGGCTGATTAGCTTTCTTTTGGTAACTAACCAAATAATTTTTAAAAATGTCAAAAACCGAACTTCCAAATTTTTCCATTCGTCAATTGCTTGAAGCAGGAGTGCATTTTGGTCACAAGACCATGCGTCGCAATCCCAAAATGGCGAAATATGTCCATGCTAACCGCAACGGTATCAGCATCATCGATCTCAACAAAACCGCAAATCTTCTTCATAACGCGTTAAAAATTGTCAAAGAAATCGCCAAGAATAATGGCCGTATTCTCTTTGTTGCAACCAAGAAACAAGCTGTTGAAGCCGTTGCCGAAGCAGCGAAAAGATGTGGGCAATATTATGTCAATTTCCGCTGGCTTGGAGGCATGCTCACCAACTGGAAAACCGTTTCGCAATCAATCAAAACCCTGAAGAAAATCGAAGAACAATTGTCTGACACTGAAGTTGGCTATAACAAAAAAGAAAAGTTGGTGCTCGAAAGACAAAGGCTAAAACTCGAACAGGCTCTAGGCGGTATTAAAAATATGGGTGGCTATCCTGATTTGGTTTTTGTCATTGACACCAACAAAGAAGCCATCGCCATTGCTGAAGCAAAAAAGCTTAATGTTCCAATCATGGCCATTCTTGATACCAATTGCAATCCTGATGGAATCACTTTTCCGATTCCAGGAAATGACGATTCAGCAAAATCAATCAAGATTTTTTGTCGACTGATTTCCGATGCCATAATTGCCGGAATCAAGGAGAACATGGCTTTGTCTGGTATTGATATTAGCAAATTTGGTGAAGGTGAATTGCCAAATGCTGGTAATCTGAAAAAGGAAGAAGCAAAAAAACCGCTGAAACAACAAGAAGAGAAAAAAGAAGATGAAGAACAAGAAGAGCAACAAGAAGAACAAAAAGAAGAACAAAAAGAAGAACAAAAAGAAGAAAAGCCGGTCAAAAAATCCATTGCAAAATCTGAAGATAAAAAACCTGCCAAAAAATCAGTCGCTAAAAAGTCTGAAAAAGAAAAACCGGCAGTAAAAGTGATAACAAAAAAGCCGACAAAAAAGGCTGCAAAATCTTAGAAACTGTTTATGATCTTTTTTAACCCCAGATTTTAGCATGTTTTTAGCGCTTTTTTGACAAAATTACGAAGCGTATCTGGAAATACGGTGAGTAATTTTGTCAAAAAATAAGCAAAAACAGGGTAAAATCTGGGGTTAAAAAAGATTATAAACAGTTTCTTAAATCATGTCGAATCTATCTCTTATAAAAAAACTACGCGAAACCACCGGCTGTGGTATTGCTGATTGCAATAAAGCCCTGGCTGAAACCGGCGGTGATTTTGAGCAAGCCGTTGACTGGCTGCGTAAAAAAGGCCTTTCATCAGCAGCAAAAAAATCAGGACGCGTGACTTCTGAAGGTGTTGTCGCCGTGGCAATTGAAGGCGGTAAAGCAGCTGTAATTGAGGTTAATTCCGAAACCGATTTTGTGGCGCGCAATCAAAAATTTCAGGAGTTTGTTACTAAAATTTCCGTAGAGGCTTTGGCTTTTGGCGATGATATTGCCAAATTTCAGGCAGAAAAAGATCAAGAGGTAAAAGCTCAAATTGGCGTTATTGGAGAAAACATCAATATCCGCCGCATTGCTTCTCTTGCGGTTTCCAATGGCGTGATTGTTAACTACATTCACAATGCAATAGCTCAAAATATGGGCAAAATTGCCGTTTTGGTTGCGCTTGAATCGCCAGCTGTGAAAGAAGTTGCGCAAGAAAAATTACAGGAATTTGGCAAACAAATAGCGATGCATATCGCAGCGGCAAAGCCTGATGCTCTCTCGGTTGAAAATGTTGATCCGGCGAAATTGGCGCGTGAAAGCGAAATTTTTAAAGAGCAGGCGCGCGCTTCCGGCAAGCCAGAAAATATCATCGAAAAAATGATTCAGGGACGCATCAGAAAATACCACGAAGAAGTGGTGTTGCTGGAGCAAAATTTTGTCATGGATGACAAAGTTAAAATCAAAGATTTGTTGGCACAATTTTCCAAAGAAAATGGCGAAACTAAAATTTCCGCTTTCAAACTTTTTGTTCTTGGAGAAGGCATTGAAAAAAAGGAAAATGATTTCGCCGCCGAAGTGGCATCAATGACAAAAAATTAATCATGCCAGACAAGTCCGGTTTAAAGTTTAAGCGCGTTCTCTTCAAAGTTTCCGGTGAAGCTTTGATGGGAGATCAGCCTTTCGGACATGACACCAAAGCAATTACCAAAATCTGCAATCAAATAATTTCTGCTCACAAACTTGGCTGTGAAATCTGCGTTGTCGTTGGCGGCGGCAATATTTTCCGCGGTGTTTCCAAAGCCGCAGAAGGTATGGAAAGAGTGACCGCTGATTATATGGGCATGCTCGCCACCTGCATTAATGGGCTCGCATTGCAAAGCGCTCTTGAAAAAAGTGATGTTGATACGCGTATGCTTTCGGCAATTCATATGAACAGCGTTTGTGAGCCTTACATCAAACGCCGCGCCGCGCGTCATCTCGATAAAAATCGTGTGGTAATTTTTTCTGCCGGAACCGGTAATCCATTTTTTACCACCGATACTGCAGCTGTGCTTCGCGCAATTGAAATGAATTGCGATGCCATTTTGAAAGGCACTCAAGTTGATGGTGTTTATTCGGCCGATCCCAAACTTGACAAAAACGCCACTCGTTATGAAAAAATGAAATATCTTGACGTAATCAAACAGGATTTGCGCGTTATGGATCAAACCGCCATCACTCTTGCCAAAGACAATAAACTTCCCATCGTGGTTTTCTCAATCAAAGAAGAAAATGCATTGCAGGAAGTGGTTGTCGGCAGAGGTAAATTTACAATTATCAGCTTATGATTAATGATTTAGCTAACAAAGCGCGCCACAAAATGGAAGAAACCATGAGTTCGCTTAAGCGCGATCTCGATTCCATTTCCACCGGACGCGCTAATCCAAATTTACTCGATGCGATTAAGGTTGAAGTCTATGGCACTTTTATGCCTATTTCACAACTTGCTTCAATTTCTGTTCCAGAGTCCACAACTCTCTCAATCCAGGTTTGGGATCGTGAAAATGTGAAAGCGGTGGAAAAGGCCATCATCAATTCTAATCTCGGTTTTAACCCAACCGTTGATGGCATGGTTTTGCGTATTGCAATTCCCAAATTGAGTGAAGAACGCCGCCATGAATTGGCAAAATTGGCGAAGAAATATGGTGAAGATAAAAAAATCGCTTTACGCAATATCCGTCGCGACATTCTCGACGAATTCAAAAAACACGAAAAGGAAATTGGCAAAGATCAAATCCATTCCTTCACCGATATTGTGCAAAAAATCACTGATGAATTTGTAAAAAAAACTGATGATGCGGTTGCGGCAAAAGAAAAGGATTTAATGAAGATTTGATGTTTTTTTGCGGCAGAAAAAAAATAAAAATTCCGCAACACATAGCCATCATCATGGATGGCAATGCCAGATGGGCGAGATCAAAAGGATTACCATTGCAGATTGGCCATAAAACCGGCGCTGAAAATCTGCGCAAAATTTCTGAAAACTGTCTTGAAATTGGAGTAAAATTTCTCACCGTCTATGCTTTTTCTTCCGAGAATTGGAATCGTCCCAAAGATGAAGTAAATTATTTGATGAATCTGCTTGGGGAATATCTTGAAAAAGAAACCAAACCTTTGATGGAAAAAAATATTAGAATCGTCATTTCAGGCAATCTGGAAAAACTTTCCGTGAAGCTAAAAGAAAAAATTAATCACATTCAAAATATGACAAAAAACAATTTTGGTCTTACTTTGAATGTGGCTTTTTCATATGGCGCAAGGCAGGAAATCATTGATGCCGCAAAGAAAATAGCTCTTGCGGTTAGTAAAGGTGAAATTAGCGTTGACGCAATTGACGAAAAGTTCTTTGCCGCAAATCTTTATCAGCCGGAAATTCCGCCAAAAATTCCAGATCCCGATCTTTTGATCAGAACTTCGGGCGAGTTTAGAATCAGCAATTTTTTACTGTGGCAATTGGCTTATAGCGAACTTTATTTTACCGAAGTTTATTGGCCAGATTTCAGCAAAAAACATTTGCTTGCGGCAATAAAAAATTTTAACCAAAGAGAGAGGCGTTATGGTGCAAGATAAGCTAAAAAAATTAAAAAATATCTTTGAGAAACCGCTGGATTTTGCGGTTAGATGTTTCAACAAAATTATCTCCCATGTTCATTTTCTCGATCCGCGTGAAAACACCAAACAACGTGTTGTTAGCGCGCTGATTCTGGTTCCAATTGCGCTTTATGCGATTTTTTATTCCAAAGGTTTTTTTATCTTTCTTGCCATCGCCGTTGCAATTATGATGAGTTCCGAGTGGCTTGATATGATCAAAAACCAAAGCGATCAGAAAAAATGGCGTATCATCGGTTTTTTCTACATTCTTTTCCCCATTTATGCCGTGATTAAAATCCGCCTTTATGACGCCGATATTTTATTTTGGATGTTTGCTGTGATCTGGGCTACCGACATTTTTGCCTTTTTTGCCGGCAAAAGTCTTGGCGGCGCCAAGCTTGCTCCTACAATCAGTCCGAACAAAACCTGGTCTGGCCTCGCTGGCGGTGTTGTTGCCAGCATGCTGATTGGTTTTATGAGCTCATTCATGTTTGCCGGTGGAGTATTGTTTTTTGTTTTTATCAGCGCTTTTTTAGCCGTTATTGAACAGGCAAGCGATTTGCTCGAATCAAAGTTTAAGCGCATTTGCGGCGTTAAAGACAGTGGCAATATCATTCCCGGACATGGTGGCGTGCTTGATCGTTTGGATGGCATGATGCTAGTTGCGCCAACAGTTCTTTTCCTAATCACGGTTTTTTCTGATAAATTTGGCGGATGAACAAAGATCCACTTCAAATTGCCGGTCGCACTTTTACCTCCCGTCTCCTCGTTGGCACTGGCAAATACAAAGATTTTCAAGAAACAGCATCAGCAATCGAAGCTTCTGGCGCAGAGATTGTGACAGTTGCGGTGCGCCGCGTTAATATTGAAAACAAGGGTGAGCCAATGTTGCAGGATTTTCTCGATCCTAAAAAATATACCTATCTTCCCAACACTGCCGGATGTTTCACCGCTGAAGATGCTGTGCGCACTTTGCGTTTGGCGCGTGCCGCCGGTGGTTGGAATTTGGTGAAACTGGAAGTTTTGGCTGATGAAAAAACACTCTATCCAAAAGTTGTTGAAACTATCAAAGCCGCGGAATTGCTGGTTAAAGAAGGTTTTGAAGTCATGGTTTATACATCCGACGATCCAATTATTGCCAAAGAACTGGAAGATGTTGGTTGTTGCGCCATCATGCCGCTTGCGGCTCCGATTGGTTCTGGTCTTGGAATACAAAATCGCCTCAATATCGAATTTATCGTCGAACAATCAAAAGTTCCGGTTTTAGTTGATGCCGGAGTTGGCACCGCATCCGATGCCGCAATTGCTATGGAACTTGGTTGTGATGGAGTTCTCATGAACACTGCAATTGCCAAAGCGCAAAATCCGGTGTTAATGGCAAAAGCCATGAAACTTGCCATTGAAGCCGGCCGCGCCGCTTATCTCGCCGGTCGTATGGAAAAGAAAAAATTCGCCTCCCCCTCATCGCCAATAACCGGAAAAATTTCATGAAACATAATTTTCATTCCTCAATCATCCGCGCCTATGACATTCGCGGCGTTTACAACGAAACTCTGTTTGACAATGACGCATTTTTTGTCGGCAAATCTTTCGGCAGTTTTTTGCGGCAAAATCACAAGAAAAAAATTTCCGTTGCTTGCGATGGCAGAATCAGTTCGCCGATACTAAAAGAGCGCCTGATTCAGGGTTTGCTTGATTGCGGTTTGGAAGTTTTTGATGTTGGTTTGGGGCCAACACCGATGCTGTATTTTTCGGTTTATCATCTGGATCTTGATGCCGGAATCATGGTCACCGGATCGCACAATCCCAAGGATCATAATGGTTTTAAAATGCTTTTAAGAGAGCGCCCATTTTTTGGCGATGATATTAAAAACCTCGCTGAAATTGCTAAAAAAGGTGATTTTGTGAAAGACTCTGTGAAGGGGGAAAGCAGTCTACAAAATCACGATATTAGCGAAGATTATATTGAACGCATTTTATCCAATTGTGTTTTGGCTGAAAGTGAAAGCCCGCTGCTTGATGATCTCGATGAATTTACGCCAAAGAAAAAATTAAAAATTGCCTGGGATAACGGCAATGGTGCCGCTGGCGTGATTATGAAAAAATTAAGCGAGAGAATTGCCGCCAACCATATTCTGCTTTATGAAGAAATTAACGGCAATTTTCCCAACCATCATCCCGATCCAACAATGCCAAAAAATTTGCAGGATTTGATTGGAATTGTGAAAGAAGAAAATTGCGATCTGGGAATCGCCTTTGATGGCGATGGTGATCGCATTGGCGTGGTCGATAATGAAGGTGAAATTATTTTTGGTGATCAGTTGATGGTATTTTATGCTCGTGAAATTTTGAAAGAAAAGAAAGGCGCAACCATCATCGCCGACGTCAAAGCCAGCAATGTTTTATTTGATGAAATAGCAAAAGCCGGTGGCAATCCCTTGATGTGGAAAACCGGTCATTCTTTTGTCAAAGCCAAAATGAAGGAAACCGGCGCAGTCCTTGCCGGAGAAATGTCGGGGCACATATTTTTTGCTGATAAATATTACGGTTTTGACGATGCGCTTTATGCCGCAGTGCGCTTGATTGACATTGTTGAGAATTCAAAATTTTCTCTTGCTCATATGAGGAAATCTTTACCGAAAACTTTTTCCACTCCGGAAATTCGTATCGAATGCGACGAAGAAAAAAAATTTAAAATCGTTGATGATCTAAAACATAACCTCAAGAAATCCGGCTTGGAATTTAACGATGTTGATGGCATTCGCGCCACAACAGATAAAGGTTGGTGGCTGATTCGTGCCTCCAATACCCAGTCGGTTTTAGTGGCAAGATGTGAGGCAAATTCACAAAAAAACCTGGAAAAACTGAAAGAAAATCTGCGTAAAAATCTGGAATTTTGCCAAGTAAAAATTCCTGAAGAACTGAATTAATGAAAATAATCGGACTTACCGGCGGAGTTGCCTCCGGAAAAAATTTTGTTGCTGAAATTTTTGCGCAAAAGGGAGCGGTTATTTTTGATGCGGATAAGGAAGTTCATAGATTGCTGGATTCAGACAAATCAACGATTTCAAAGGTTAAAAAAATTTTTCCTGAAAGTTTTATTAAAGAGGAAATTGATCGGAAAATTTTAGGAAAAATCGTTTTTGCCGATGAAAAAAAATTAAAAATTCTTGAAAGAATTATTCATCCACAGGTTAGAAAAAATTATCAAAAATTTTTGCAAGATTGCCGTAAAAAAAAGACAAATCTTGTGGTTCTTAATATTCCTCTTCTCTTGGAAACCAAAGGTTATAAATATGATTATGTTGTTGCAATAATAGCGCCAAAATATTTGTGTAAGGAACGCTTTTTGAACAGAGAAAGAAAAAAAGATTTGTGTCAAAAAATTTCCGATTTAGAAAAAAAATTTAAACAAATTATTTCGAATCAACTTCCTGATGTGAAACGAATCACGGAATCTGACTTTGTTTTATATAATAATCAGAGGCTATCAAAGTTAAGCTTTAGTAAGAAGGTTGACCAAATAATTCAAAAAATAATTTAAAAACCATGAAACGCGCTTTTTCTTTAATCGAACTTTCTATCGTAATTTTAATTATCGGAATTCTCATTGCCGGCGTTACTCAAAGCAGCAGGTTGGTTAAGCAAATGCGCCTAAATTCGGCAAGATCATTAACCCAAAGTTCTCCAGTTAATTCAATCAAAGATTTGATCTTGTGGGTTGAGCCAACTCTTGAATCGAGCTTTGATTCCGATCTCGGAAATGGCGATGCGGTGGCAAAATGGAACGATATCAATCCTCAATCTTCTTACAAAATTAATCTTTCTCAGGATTCATCGGGAAACAGGCCAACCTATCTTGCTGAAGGCATCGGAGGCATTCCATCAATCAAGTTTTCCGGCTCGACCGGAACTCCTTTGTATGGCAAAGACATTTATTTTTCTTCGCCAAGCTATACTATTTTTATGGTTTTTAAACCAGATACCGTTTCAGAGTCTGCGCTGTTGGGGGCCTTTTATGATAATGATTCAAATTGGACAAACGAAAGTGGAGAACATGGTATTAATCTTCAAATTAACTCCTCTACCCCGAAATTTAGAGCTTTGCACAGAGGTCCAACTGGAGCAAGCGGAGGTAACTCTAATGTTAGCAGCTCTGATATTGTGGCTAAAAAGGACTACATATTTTCTTATGTAAGAAATTATACAGTGGGAGCAACGTTATGGCTAAATAACGCAGTTGAGATTAATCAGGCATCGGCAAGTGCCGGCTCTTTTGATAAAGCTAGTTTACAGCTAGTCATCGGCACACTTTTTGATTCTTTAACCGCTAGAAAATTCGATGGCCAATTTTCTGAATTAATCATCTTTGACCGCGCCTTGAGACAGTCAGAAATTGATGATGTTGAAGCTTATTTGAGCAAGAAATATTCAGTTAAATTTTAGACAGGTTCTAACTCTCATCAATCACATTCTCAAATTTAGGCTGCTTACGTTCGCCTGGATATTCAAGAGCGCCTTTTCTGCCGCAGGAGTTCAAAAGAAAAAGTGATAATAAAATAAAACAAAAACCTTTTCCCGACTGTCGCAAATTTCTATTTCTTACCATTTTTAAATTCGAGGAGTCCTTGTAAATCAAGGGTTCAGATTTTTTAGAGCCTGTTTTCAAACCCAGCGCGTTTCGATTTTGCCCAAATTTTGTGCGACTTTTTGGCAAAATTTTGCCGCTGTATCTGGCATACTGCAAAAAATTTTGCCAAAAAACGAGCCAAAATTTGGGCAAAAGCGAAATGTGGTGGGTTTGAAAACAGGCTCTAGAAAGTTGATTTGCGACATGGCCTTTTTTCATCTTTGTAAAAATTCCTTTGCTGCTGTGATTTGTAATTTTACCTGATGTTGCGCGGTGCCGCCAAATGAGGTTCTGCTATTGATAGAATTTTCAACTAAAAGAGCGTCAAAAATTTTTTTCGAGATTTTTTTCTCGATTTTTTGCAGATCAGTCAGTTTTAATTCATGAAGTTCCAATTCTTTATTTTCAGCCATTTTCACGATTGATCCGGTGATGTGATGTGCTTTACGAAAAGGAATTTTCAGATTTTTAACCAACCAATCAGCCAGATCAGTGGCGCAGGAATAATCAGTGCCGGCCATTTCCAGCATTTGTTTTTTGTTCACCTTCATATCGGCAATCATCCCCGCCATTGTGCGTAGGCAAAGTTTGGAATTTTCTGTTGCGTCAAAAATCGGTTCTTTATCTTCCTGCATGTCTTTTGAATAGGTGAGAGGAAGCGATTTGATTGTGGTTTGCAATGCAAATAATGCGCCAAAAATTCTTCCCGATTTTCCGCGCACCAATTCAGCGGCATCGGGATTTTTTTTCTGTGGCATGATTGAAGAGCCGGAAGTAAAGGCGTCGGACAAGGTGATAAATTTAAATCCTTTGCTCATCCACATCACAATTTCTTCAGCAAAGCGCGAAAGATTTAGCGCAATCAATGACAGGCAAAAAAGAAATTCGATGGCGAAATCGCGGTTTGAAACTGAATCCATGGAATTGGCGGTTGGCGCATCGAAACCAAGTTCTTTTGCTGTCATTTTGCGATCAATTGGAAATGAAGTTCCAGCCAGTGCGCAAGCGCCGAGCGGACATTCATTCATTCTTTTTCTTAAATCGTAAAGTCGTGAAATATCGCGTTTGAACATTTCAAAATAGGCCAGCAGATGATGCGAAAATAAAACTGGTTGTGCCACCTGCAAATGCGTGAATCCGGGCATGATGACATCGAGATTTTCTTCGGCCTTTTTCACCAAAGTTTTTTGCAGATCTTTTAATAATTTTAAAATTTCGTCAACTTCATCGCGCACAAAAAGACGCAAATCGAGCGCAACTTGGTCATTGCGCGACCGCGCTGTGTGCAGCTTGTCGGCTGTATCACCGATAATTTCCTTTAGGCGTGATTCGATGTTCATGTGAATATCTTCAAGCTCGATTTTGAAATTGAACTTTTCTGCCACAATTTCCTTTTCGATTTTATTCAAGCCATCACAAATTTTTTTTGCTTCACTTGCGCTTAAAATCCCAACTTTTTCCAGCATTTTAGCATGTGCTTTTGAGCCACGAATATCCTGCTTGTAAAGCTTATAATCAAAACTGATTGATTGATTGATTTCCTGCATCAGCGATGAAGGTTCGGCATCAAATCTTCCACCCCATATTTTGCTTACTGACTGTTTTGACATGAAAAGTTATTTAGGATTTAGGATTTAGGATTTAGGATTTATGAGCTGAAAAAAATACTAAATCCCAAATCTTAAATCTTAAATCTATAATGAATGGCTGGGGCGTAAAATCCAATATTGTCTTTGATCGCCGCTATCTAAACCCTCTTAAAAAATGGTGGCTTGATATTGATAAGATCATCTTCTTCATTCTGCTTGGCATCATCATTTTCGGGCTGATGATGACGGTTAGCGCTAGTCCGGCGATTGCCAAAAAGATTAATGTTGAGAAGTTGTTTTTTTTCAAAAAGCAGGCGGTTTTTGCCATGATTGCCGTGGTTTTGTTGATTGCGATTTCATTTCTCGATTACGAAAAAATCAAAATTTTGTCGCTGGTTTGTCTAACAGGATCCATTGTGCTTTTGGTTGCGGTTTTGTTTTTTGGTTCAGAAACCAAAGGCGCAAAAAGATGGATTTCTGTTGCCGGTTTCACTCTACAGCCTTCTGAGTTTGCCAAAATATTCTTCATAGTTTTCAATGCCTTCATTTTGCACAAGTTGCACAAGCATGATTGGTATATCAAATATTCAGTTTCCGCCGCGCTTTTTTTTATCATTGCTTCTTTGCTTTTGTTGCAGCCGGATTTTGGCATGACTCTGATTTTTGCGGTTTTGTGGGCTTCACAACTTTTTGTCTACGGATTGCCTTTGCCATTTATTTTGGTGATGGTGTTTTTTGTGGTTGTCGGAGGCGTTAGTGCTTATCTTGCTTTTCCTCATGTCGAAGATCGTATCAACCGCTTTCTTGATTCCGGCGAAAAAAATTATCAGGTTGAAAGATCTCTCGATGCTTTTGTTAATGGCTCGTTTTTTGGTGAAGGCCCGGGAAATGGTGTGGTGAAAAAATTTATTCCCGATGCCCATACCGATTTTATTTTTGCCGTGATTGGTGAGGAATATGGCATTTTTTCCTGTGCCGTGATTCTGATCATTTTTGCCTATCTGATCACCAGAATTGTCCGGCGTGCGCTTGAGGAGGAAGATATGTTTGTCTATCTTTCGCTTTGCGGTTTGATGCTGCAATTTATCGTGCAAACAATCATCAATGTTGGCGTTAGTTTACGCTTGCTTCCAACTAAAGGGATGACCTTGCCTTTTATCAGCTATGGCGGTTCGTCAATGATTGCGATGGCGGTTTGTTTTGGACTGATTTTGGCTTTTACGAAAAGAAAATATCACCGCGATGTGGATTATGGAAATATGCGGCTAATTTGATGTTGATGAGATAAAAAACCTGATTATCAGTTTGTTATTTTCCTGAAGGAATTCAATTTCAAGATTTTCATTTTCTCTTTTAAAACTTGATCCTTTTTCAACGTTTTTAACAATATCCCAACCCATTTGTGGCAAGGTTTTGAGGTAAAAATTTCTGATCTGTTTTTCTGTCAGATTTGTTGTATAGCTTGACGAAATTATACTGCCGGAAGCGGAATCAAAACCAAGACTTTCCTCTGAAATTTTTTCCATTCCAATTAGCAATGGTATGTCTTCACTGCCTTGAACAAAATCTTGCGATACTTCTATTTCAGCTGGCCGGATGAAATTTTTTTGCGCTAAAAAATTTACACAGGAAGAAAGTAGAAGAATTACAATTGATGCTGAAATTATTTTTGACATTGCTCGCAATAAAAGCTTGAACGGCCATTTTGTACGATTCTTTTAATCGTATTTTTACAATGCAAACAATTTTTCTTCTCCCGTCCATAAACCTTGAAACTGTTCTGAAAATTTCCTGAATCCCCTTTACGGGACTTACAATTGGCGCAAATATGGCGGCGCAAATCGCATGTATGAAATTGCCAAACGCGAAGAATTTTACAAACAGGAATATTGCGGCTGTATCTTTTCACTTCGTGATAGCAACAGCTGGAGAGTAAAAAACGGAAGAGAAGAAATAAAAGCCGGAGAGGAGTTTTACTATTCGACTTCGACAGAAGGTCAAAAATAAAATTTGCGAAGCAAATTTAACGCGGAACATGGAGCGGGCGAAGGGACTCGAACCCTCGACATTCACCTTGGCAAGGTGACACTCTACCACTGAGCTACACCCGCTAAAGAGCGGCGCAACTTATGTAGACGAAAAATAATTTGCAATGTTGAAGTCAAAAAATTACCTTTCACAATCACTTCGCAATCCTTTATTTTCAGGCTTTCTATGAGAATTTTTGTAATTTTTTCTTTGGTTTTTTTGTTAACTTCCTGCGTTGAAACGATTGTGGTTGGGTCAGTTGCCGGAGCCGGTCTTGTAGTGCGTGAAAAAAGTTTAAGTGATACTGGCAAAGACATAGCGATTTCAACCAAGCTTGGCACAAAATTTATCGCCAATGGCCTGAAAAATCCCGGCAATTGTGTTGATATCACAGTGAATGAGGGCAGAGTGCTTTTAACCGGAAATGTGCGTGATGAAAGCAAGTCAGTTCTGGCGCAGGAATTAGTCTGGAAGGTTGATGGCGTAAAGGAAGTTATTAACGAAATCCATTCACGCTCCAATGAAAATCAGGACAAAAATAACACAAAAAATAATACCGGAGGCCGCAATGATTTTTCTGCGGTTTTTCTTGATTACATAATCACTGCGCAGGTCGAAACCAAATTACTTTTTGCCCGCGATATTACCTCGATCAACTATCAGGTAACAACAGTGAATGGCACAGTTTATCTGCTTGGAGTTGCCGATAATGAATTTGAGATGCGTCGCGTTTTATCAATCGTATCAAGGATTCGCGGTGTCGATCAAGTTGTTAACCATGTGATTTTAGAAGATGACAGCAGACGCCGCCACGGGTAGACACTGTTAGCTAATTATTTTTTCCGCGCTTTTCCGCAAATTTTTGCTCATTTTTTTGAAGAATTTCTTGCAGTATGTTTAATACAGCGGCGAAATTCTTCAAAAAAGTCGCTAAAAATTAACGAAAAATCCCGAAAAAAATAATTAGCTAACAGTGTCTAATCAGGTAATCACATTTGGATGTCGCTTAAATGCCTATGAATCTGAAGGCATAAAAGAAGTTCTAAAAAAAACCGCTCAGAAAAATCTTATCATTTTCAATTCTTGTGCCGTTACTTCTGAAGCTGAGCGTCAGTTGTGCCAAGCTGTACGCAAAGCACGAAAAAATAATCCTGAAGCAAAAATTGTGATAACAGGTTGCGCTGCCCAAATCGATCCGCAGAAATATGCGAAGATGGAAGAGGTGGATTTGGTAGTTGGCAATGTTGAGAAGACGAGAGCAGAGAGTTATGATTTTAGTGATAAGTGGTCAGTGGTAAGTGGTAAGAGCAACAACCTTACCACTTACTACTTACCTACCACTAACAATGAAATTGTTCATAAAGACCGCATTTTTTCTGAAGCAAAAAAATCCTCGCAAATTTTTCTAAATGAATTTGAAACCGCCAAAATCAAGGTTAATGACATAATGTCAGTCAGTGATACTGCGCCGCAACTCATCTCTTATTTTGAAAATAAAACCCGCGCTTTTCTTGAAATTCAAAATGGTTGCAATCATCGCTGCACTTTTTGTGTGATCCCGTTTGGCCGCGGAAATAGTCGTTCGGTAAGCTTTGGTGAGATTGTTTTGCAAGCAAAAAAAATGGTTGCAGCTGGGCATCATGAAATTGTTTTAACTGGAGTTGACATTTCGAGTTATGGCGAAGATTTGGCAATAAAAATCACGCTGTCGCAAATGATCAAACGCCTGCTAAAACTTGTGCCAGAACTGCCGCGCCTGCGTCTTTCCTCAATCGATGTTGCAGAAATTGACGAAGAATTTTTTGATATTCTCAAAAACGAACCGCGCTTCATGCCATATCTGCATTTGAGTGTGCAATCGGGTGATGATATAATTTTAAAAAGAATGAAGCGCAGGCATAATTGCGTGCAAGTTTTGGAGTTTTGCAAGAAAGCTCGCCAAATCAGGTCAGATATGACTTTCGGCGCTGATATCATCGCCGGATTTCCCACTGAAACTGATGAAATGTTTGAAAATTCTGTGAAGCTAATCAAGCAAGCCGGAATAATTTTTACCCATATTTTTCCTTACTCAAAACGCGATGGAACACCAGCCGCAAAAATGCCACAAATTAATGGTAAAATAGTCAAAGAACGTGCGCGGATATTGCGTGAAGCAGGGCAGGCGGAATTACAAAAATTTCTTAAAAAACAGGTCGAAAAAACTTTCAAAGTGCTTGTGGAAAAAGATGGAATCGGCAAGGCAGAAAATTTCCTGGATGTGAAAATTTCCGGAGAAATTAAAAATTTAAAATCCGGCGACATCTTGAAAATCAAGGCTTTAGGAGTTGAAGGAAATTTTATGATTGGATCCCCGCTTTCGCAGGGATGGCAAGGAAGTAAAAGTGGTAAAAATTTGTGAAATAGACCCCGTCATGAAGACGGGGTGACATCGAGAGTGAGTTGTCACCCCGTCTTCATGACGGGGTCCATTCCTAGGATTACTTGGCTCGAAGGGATAATCACTAAAAATAAAATAAAACAAAAATGACAATTTCTCATAAACATTATCTCGAATCAAAAGCGTGGCCTTTCGAAGAGGCGCAAAGAATTTACAAAAAAATTGCTGGAAAAACTCCGGCAAAAGGTTTTGTGCTGTTTGAAACTGGCTATGGCCCGTCTGGCTTGCCGCATATTGGAACTTTTGGTGAGGTGGTGCGAACCTCATTTGTGCGTCATGCTTTTCAGCTGATCGCGCCGGAAATTCCAACAAAAATGTTTTGCGTTTCTGACGATATCGATGGTCTGCGCAAAGTGCCGGAAAATGTGCCACAGCAAGAGTTGCTGCGGGCAAATTTGGGTAAACCACTCACTTCTGTTTCCGATCCTTTTGGTACGCACGAGTCTTATGGACATCACATGAATGCGCGTCTGCGTTCATTCCTGGATGGTTTTGGTTTTGAATATGAATTCATTTCTGCAACGGAGAAATACAAATATGGTGCGTTTGATAAAACCATGCTACGCGTTTTGGAAAAATATGAAGAGCTCATGGAGCTAATGTTACCAACGCTTGGCGCTGAACGTCAGGAAACTTATTCACCCTTTATGCCAATTGATCGCGAGTCGGGAATAGTGATTGATAAAGGCGTTAAATGTATCGACAAAACAAAAGGAACGGTGATTTATGTTGATGGCAATGGCCATGAAAAAGAAGTTCCGGTGACTGGCGGCAATTGCAAATTGCAATGGAAAATCGATTTTGGTGCGCGCTGGTATAGCCTTGATGTTGATTATGAAATTTATGGCAAAGACCATCAGCCCAATGAAAAAATCTACCGCCGAGTTTGCGAAATCTTGGGCGGCACACCTCCGGTGAACTTTACTTACGAAATGTTTTTATCCGAAAGCGGTGAAAAAATTTCCAAATCAAAAGGCAATGGCATTTCGGTGGAAGATTGGTTGAAGTATGCCCCATCTGAATCCATGGCGCTGTTCATGTATCAAAAACCAAAAACCGCCAAGCGGCTTTATTTCGATGTGATTCCAAAAATGATGGATGAATATCTTGCTTTTGCGCAAAGTTTTGCAACGCAGGAAATGTCAGCGAAGCTGGATAATCCAGCCTTTCACATCCATAAGAGCAATGTGCCGGAAATTAATTTTAATTTGAATTACTCGCTATTGCTCAATCTTGCCAGCGCCTGCAATCCTGAAAATGACGCGGTTTTGTGGGGCTTCATTTCCAAATATCAGCAAGGTCTAACGCCAGAAAATTCACCGCTTCTTGCCAAGATGGTTCATTGTGCAATCAGATATTACAACGATTTCATCAGGAAAAATAAAAAATTCCGCAAGGCGACGGAAGATGAAAAATCAGCTCTTATTGAACTTTGTGAAAAACTTCCGAAACACACTGAAACAAGTTCAGCGCAGGCTGCGCGAAGTGCGAAGTGCGACAGTGATGAATTACAAAAAATCGTTTTTGAAGTTGGCCGCAATCACGGCTATGAACAAAAAATGCGTGAATGGTTTTTGGCGCTTTATCAAATCCTGCTCGGCCAGGATCAAGGACCAAGAATGGGTTCATTTATTGCGCTTTTTGGTGTGGAAAATTTTGTGAAGTTGGTGGAAGACAGGCTCTAGATAATTTTTTTGATTTCGGTGATAAGGTTTTTGAACGTATCGATTTCGTAATTGTCATGTACGCCTTGCAAAACTGAAGCGATGCGCTCAAGACCCATGCCGGTGTCGATGCATGGTTTTGGAAGCGGGATCATTTTGCCGTCTTTTTGTTTTTCAAATTGCATGAAAACCAGATTCCAGATTTCGATGAAGCGATCACCATCTTGATCTTTGCTGCCTGGAGGACCGCCGAAAATTTTATCGCCGTGATCGTAAAAAATTTCGGAGCAGGGGCCGCAGGGACCGACATCGCCCATCGACCAAAAATTGTCATCGGTTGTGATGCGAATGATTTTTTCTTCCGATAAATTAGCGATTTTTTTCCAGTGATTTGCGGCTTCATCATCATTGTGATAAACCGTCACTAACAGCTTTTCTTCCGCGATACCAAATTCTTTCGTTAGCAAATTCCACGCATAAAAAATCGCTTCTTCCTTGAAATAATCGCCGAAGGAAAAATTTCCGAGCATCTCGAAAAAAGTGTGATGGCGCGCGGTATAGCCAACATTGTCCAAATCATTATGTTTGCCACCAGCGCGCACGCATTTTTGCGAAGTGGCAGCGCGTTTAAATTTCGGAATTTCGACGCCGGTAAAATAATTTTTAAACTGATTCATGCCGGCATTAGTGAACATCAAAGTGGGATCATTGTGTGGAATTAGCGTGCTGGATGGCACAATCTCATGTCCATTTTTAGCAAAATAATCGAGGAATGTTTGACGAATTTCGTTAGTTGAAAGCATATCAAAATAAAACCCTCTTTGAAAAAGAGGGTGGCATCGCACGAAGTGCGATGACGGGTGATTTTTGGGAGATAAACTTTGAATTAGAGTTTGTCTCCCAAAAATCCTCCGGCGCTTCGCGCCACCTCCTTTTTCAAAGGAGGTCAGGAAAACCCTCTTTGAAAAAGAGGGTGGCATCGCACGAAGTGCGATGACGGGTGATTTGAGAGAGACAAACTCTAATTTAAAGTTTGTCTCCACAAATCCTCCGGCGCTCCGCGCCACCTCCTTTTTCAAAGGAGGTTTTTAAAGTAAGACAAGCATAAGCCGGATTTTGTTCTCGATTTCTCGAGTGACGATCATTCATCTAGGATCAGCGTCGCCGCTGACCTCAAGCAGTCTACCCGAATAACGATGCAGGAGCGCATCCGGTTTTGCAACCTGCTATTCCTATTTGACCTTGCTCCAGATAGGGTTTTTCCAAATGCATGTTGCCATGCAAGTTGGTGAGCTTTTACCTCGCCTTTTCACCCTTACCAATTTCTTGGCGGTATATTTTCTGTGACACTTTCCCTCAGAAATCCTATAGATTCAGATTTCGTGGCCAGCCGTTAGCTGGTATCATTCTCCCGAGGAGTCCGGACTTTCCTCTGATTTTCAAGAGTTTGCACCCTAAAACCAGCGATCATCTGCTTGCCTTACAAGATCAAAAAATTAAGTTGCGCCGCCCCAAAAGCAATTACGAATTATGAAAACCGCCCTCTCCGGAATTCAGCCTACCGGAAATTTACATCTCGGAAATTATCTTGGCGCGATTCGCAACTGGATTTGTTTGCAGCAAACCCATCGCTGTATTTTTGGAGTGATGAATCTGCATGCAATTACCGCATTGCAAGATCCAAAAGAGTTGGAAAAAAATGTTCTCGAAACAGTAGCGCTTTATCTTGCTTGTGGTCTTGATCCAAAAAAATCGACAATTTTTGTGCAAAGTCATGTGCCGGAGCATGCTGAATTAGCATGGGTTCTTGGCACTTTAACACCGCTTGGATGGTTAAATCGCATGACGCAATTCAAAGAAAAATCCGTAGAAAATGAAAATCTTGGTCTTTACGCCTATCCAGTTTTGATGGCTTCTGACATTTTGCTTTATCATGCTGATTTAATTCCGGTTGGTGAAGATCAAAAACAGCATCTCGAACTCACTCGTGATATTGCCGGCGCTTTTAACCGCCGCTTCGGAGTTGAATATTTTAAATTGCCGGAACCAATGATTTTAAAGGATTTGAAGCGCATTATGTCGTTGCAGGACGGTACAAAAAAAATGAGCAAATCTGATGATTCCGATCTGTCGCGCATCAATCTTTGCGATTCTCCGGAGGAAATCGTAAAAAAAATTAAAAAGGCCAAAACCGATTCACAAAACGTCATTGCCTATGACCAATCGCGTCCCGAGATTTTTAATCTGCTTAACATTTTTGCCGCTGTATCAAGCAAATCTGCTGAGCAATTGGCAAAAGAATATGAAACTTCCGGCTATGGAAAATTCAAATCGGATTTGGCTGATAGTTTAGTTGAAAAATTGCGTCCAATTCAGGAAAATTTTTGGCGATTTCTCGAAGAAAAATCCCATTTGCGACATGTTTTGGATGAAGGTTGTAAGGCTGCGCGTGTCATTGCACAAAAAACCAGAAAAGAAGTTTTTGAAATTGTTGGTTTGAACTAAATGCACGAAATTCCATCGAATCTCGAAGAAGAAATTTTGCGCTTAAAACGCGAACAAAATGCAGTGATTCTGGCGCATTTTTATCAGGATGCAGAAATTCAGGATATTGCTGATTTTGTTGGCGATTCGCTTGATTTGTCGCGTAAGGCCGCTTCAACCAATGCTGATGTTATTGTGTTTTGCGGCGTAAAATTCATGGCAGAAGTGGCAAAAATTCTTTCGCCGGCAAAAAAAGTTTTAATTCCGGATTTTAAAGCCGGTTGCTCGCTGGAAGATTCATGCCAGCCTAAAGATTTTTCTGAATTTAGAGAAAAACATCCAAATGCAATTGTCATCACCTACATCAATTGCTCCGCTGAAATCAAAGCTTTGTCGGACATCATCGTCACCTCTTCCAATGCTAAAAAAATCATCGAACAAATTCCTGCTGATCGCGAAATAATTTTTGCACCGGACCAACATCTCGGCCGCTATCTCGAAAAAGTCACCGGCCGCAAAATGATTTTGTGGCATGGCTCTTGCGTCGTGCATGAGCAATATAGCGAAAAAGAGTTGGTGAAATTGATGATGCAACATCCGCAGGCAAAGATTATCGCCCATCCCGAATGCCCGCAAAATCTGCTTTCATACGCCTCGCATATTGGCTCAACCTCATCGCTTTTAAAATTTGTTGAACAAAATCAGGGCGGTGAATTCATTGTTTTAACTGAGCTGCACATCATCCATCAAATGCAGAAAAAAAACCAATCAGCGAAATTTTATGATTGTCCATCGCTCGACAAGGCCGGATGCACTTTGTGCAACTCTTGTCCATACATGCAGCTCAATAGTTTGGAGAAGATTTATCTGGTGATGAAATATGGCAAATCTGATTTTGGCGGGGAGTTGAACATGTTGGAAGATTTAAGAATTAAAGCCGAAGCGCCTTTGCGCCGGATGTTTGAGATGTCGTGATTTTCGTGCTTAGTGGGTAAAATTATCGCGTGATTATTCTTCCCCAACCATCTCAAATCCAGCCAATTCTTCGCAGTATTTCTTTAGCCCATCGACAAATTCGGCGACTCTTTTTCCCGCATCCGTCTGGCAGGAAAAAATATATTTTTGACGCAATTTTGTGAGTTCGAATTTGTCATATAAATTGGCTTTGGAATTGATTTTTTGAGTGCGTGCCAGTTTTTCTTTTTTCTTCTCTTCTTCGGATTTTTCTGGTTCAGATGTGAATAATGTGCCATCAAGACCAATCGCAGCAAGGCTTTGCTGGTTGTAATAGGCAGATCTGCTGTTCATTTTTTCGATATCCTGTTTGCTGCTGTCTTCTTTTAGCATTTCGTCCGGAAAGCGGAGATAAGCTCCTTTTTGGCAGGCGATTTTTTCCTCGCCTTCTTTTTTGAATTTTTTGCGATCAATTTCGCTGATACACTGGCGCGATTTATCCTGTGCCTGTGCGCATTTTTTAAAATTGATGCCGTAGAGATTGTATTGCACGCAGGTTGGATATTTTTCTTTCATTTCGTTGTAGAGTTTGATTGCGGCGTCAACCCGACTGTCAATCACAAATCCGATGTTGTATGAGTGATTCTGGTATTTGAGATAATCCAAATTGCCATATGGCAGAATTAGCTGCTGATCTTCAATCAATGCTTTACGGCAGGAAAAATATTCATCAGCTTTGGCCTGGTCTTCGGTTTCAACCACAAATCCCATAACCAGACATTGTTTATGTTGGCGGTTATCCATCTTTCTGTTTTCAATCGTAATCATTGGCTCGGAAACCTGGGCAATTTTGAGTGATATTTTGGTAATCAGATCATTGATTTCGAGATTGCGTCTGTTTTGTTCAGCGGTGATTGGATTGACGCTTAAACGATATTTGGCAAAAGAAAATCTGCAGCGCCAGTAAGGCTTGCTTTGCAAATTGTTTTTGGTGTTAAAGGCAAGTTTCAGATCAACACAAAATTTGTGATCCTGTTTTTCTAAAGTCTGAATGTGAGGAATGTAGGAGAGGATGTATGGATCCTGGGCTTTGGTACAGGAGAGAAGAATTAAAAACGCGATTAAAAATTTCTTTTGCATTGAAAATTTTTTGTGAGGAAATGCAAAAACTTTTGTGAAATCAAAATCATTTTTCAACATGCATCTCATTGTAGGTCTCGGAAATATCGGACGCGAATATGAAAAGACACGTCATAATTTCGGTTTTTTGCTGCTTGACAGAATAATTGATGATCATGCCTTAAAATTGCAGGGAAAGAAATTTAAAAGCGAAGTTTTTTCTGGGGAAATAGATGGAAAAAAGATTATCGCTTTAAAGCCACATACTTTCATGAATCTTTCCGGTGTTGCGGTTTCTGAGGCAAAAAATTTTTACAAAATTGAAAACAAAAACATTGTTGTTTTGCATGATGACATTGATCTGATTTTAGGAAGGATAAAGCTGAAAAACGGCGGCGGACATGCCGGTCATAATGGTTTGAAATCTTTAGATGAAGCTATCGGAAAAAATTACATGCGCTTGCGCCTTGGCGTAGGGCGTCCGGAGAATAAAAATTCTGAAATTTCGGATTATGTTTTGAAAAAATTTTCTAAAGAAGAACTTGTTTTGGTTGAGGAAATCAACGCCAAAATTTCCAAGTTATTTCCAAAAATTCTTACGGGAAAAACTGATGAATTCTTGAATAAAATTAACCTCTAATCCTGTAAAAGCTTTTTGTAAGCAGTTTCATCCATAGCGTCATCAAGATCAGATTTGTTGCTAATTTTGACTTTGGCAATCCAGCCATTCTCGTAAGTTGAATTGTTAATTAATTCAGGTTGTGAGGTTAGGGCGTCATTAATTGCAACAACTTCTCCGGCAACGGGAATGTAAACATCGCTTGCCGATTTTGATGATTCAACAACGGCGAAAGCATCATGTTTGTTGTAGCTATTGCTGATTTTTGGCAATTCGACATAAACCAGTTCTCCCAATGCATCAGCGGCATATTTGGTGATGCCAATTATAGCAACATCGCCTTCAATTTTTATCCATTCATGATCTTTTGTGAATTTCATTTTTCTCCATTTTTTATTTTTTTACTGATTTGGTTTTAGCTTCAACAAAAACAGGTGAAGTTAAAATAGCAGGTATTTCGCGATCACGAACAATCGCAGAAACTTGATCTCCAAGCTTGGCCAGTGAGGTGTCAAAATATCCCTGACCGATTGAAATTTTTAAATTTGGTGAAAATCCGCCACTTGAAAGCACGCCGATTTTTTTACCGTCTTTGCGGATTTCAGTGCCTTCGCGCGCAATGCCGCGTTCAAGAAGTTTTACTCCGATTCTTTTGCGTTTTGTGCCTTCGGTTTTTTCTTTTAGAATGCGTGTCGCACCGATGAAATTCGTGTTGGTTTTGCTTACTACCCATCCCAAAGAGGCTTCGATTGGAGAAGTTGTATCATCGAGATCATGACCATAAAGCGGATATCCCATTTCAAGGCGCAAAGAGTCACGCGCGCCGAGGCCAACTGGTTTGACCTCTGATTGTGCTGATAAATCGAGCCAAAATTTTGCTGCAGAAGAATTTTTTATTGAAACTTCAAAACCATCTTCACCGGTATAGCCAGTGCGACTGATGAAAACTTCTTCGCCGCTTTTTAATTTGTAAAAACCGATATTCATGTAGGGCAAAGAGGCTAAATTTTTGTCTGCCAAAAATCTGTTCAAAACTTCTTCTGCCTTGCCGCCCTGAAGTGCGATTAGCGAGCGATTGACCAGTTCTTCAAATTTTATTTCAGGTGGCAGGTTTTTGCGAATCCAGGCCGAATCCTTTTCTTTGCAGGCCGCATTGAGTACGATAAAAAATTTTGTATCGGTTAGTTTGGTGATGATGAGATCATCAATAATTCCACCTTCCGGATTGGTTAAAACTGTATATTTGGCTAGATTCGGTGTGCTTAGTGCAAAATCGGTTGGGGTGATGTGTGATAAAAATTTTGCCACATCATTTCCCTCGATGAAAAATTGTCCCATGTGGGAAACGTCAAAAATTCCGACATTGCCTGCGCGCGTCCATTCATGCTCTTTCAGCATGCCGTCGGCATATTGTACCGGCATGTCATAGCCGGCAAATTCTACCATTTTGCCGCCTTGGGCGCGATGAGTTTCGTTTAAAGCTGTTTTTTTCATGTTTGATTTTACTGAACTGGAGGAACTGCGGGAGCTGATTTGTTTTGTTCTTCAATCACTTTTTCCAATTCGCTGGCGGTTTTTTTATTGCTGGCGTTGGAAAGTGAAGCAAGGATCAGACAATTAAGCATAAAAATTGCGATTAGAAACATGGTGGTTTTGCTTAAAACATTGGCAGTTGCACGGCTGGACATGATTGAATTCATACCGCCAGATCCGCCTCCGATGCCACTTAAGGAATCGCCGTCAGATTTTTGCAGCAAAACCAGCAAGACCAAAACCACGGCAATAATTACCTGTAAAATCAGTAGAAATAGCTGGAAGTTTTCCATGTTTGAAATTTGATTCTAGAAGAAGTCGCGGCAACATAAAAACCAAAACTTATCTGACAAGAAATTTCATGCTAGAAAATGTAAAAATTTCGCACGGATTGGCTCGCAGAGCCAGTTGGCTGATTTCTGATCTTGGCTTTGTGTTGCAAAAAGCGCTTTTCGTTACTGATGAGACGATATGGAGAAATTGTAGAAATTTTTTTCCGCAGAAATTTGACAATTTTTTGCTGTTAAAAAAGCCAAAAGCTGATGAAAAAAATCTCAAAAAAATTTCCGTGGCGCTAAAAAATTGCGATTTGATTGTTGGTCTCGGAAGCGGCACCATCAATGATTTATGCAAATTTACCTCATCGCAGAAAAATGTTCCCTATGTCATTTTTGCATCAGCTTCTTCGATGAATGGCTATCTCTCAAAAAATGCCTCAATTACCATTAGCGGACATAAAAAAACTTTGCCGGCAACTTTGCCGTTAAAAGTTTTTTGCGATCTGGAAATTTTATCGCAAGCGCCAATTGAGCTTACAAAAGCTGGCATTGGCGACAGTCTATGTTTTTATTCATGCTGGTTCGATTGGTATCTTTCGCACAAAATTCTTGGCACAAAATTTGACAAAAAACCTTTCACAATTTTGCAGCCGAAAATGGAATTTTTTGTTAAGAATTATAAAAAATTTGTGCTGCGAGATGAAAAGTTTTTAAAAATTCTCATCGAAATTCTTCTGCTTTCCGGTCAGGGAATGACAAGGGCTGGTGGCTCTTATCCAGCTAGTCAATCAGAACATATGATTGCTCATAGCATCGAAATGAAATATCCAAAAAAATCCGCAAAAATTCTGCATGGACAAATTATTGCAGTGACGAGTTTGATGTCGGCAAGGTTGCAGGAAAAAATATTGAAAGGCCCCGTCGCAAATCAACTTTCTGAAAAGTCTGAACCCTTGATTTACAAGGACTCGTCGAGTTTAAAAATGGTAAGAAATGGGGATTTGCGACAGAACCTGAAAGGAGTTTGCGAAGCTGGACCCCGTCATGAAGACGGGGTGACATTGTGTGAACAGCAAATCCTAAACCTGTCACCCCGTCTTCATGACGGGGTCCAGCTCAAAAAACTTGAAACTTTCTTCGGTAAAAAAATCGCCGCTGAATGTAAAAAAGAATATGAACAAAAACTAAAAAACCTCACGTCAGCCAAAAAAATGAATACTGCATTTCAAGAAGAAATAAAAAAAATTCACTGCGACGAAAAAAAATTAAAAGCAATTTTTTCTCATTTCAAAATCAAAATTTCTGCAAAATCGTTAGGGCTGTCAGGCAAGGAATATCAAGATTGCATCGCTTATGCAAAATTCACCAGAAACCGTTTTACCTGTCTGGATTATTTTTATTGACTTTACGTACAAAAAATCTGTACAAGACAGGCTCAATTAATTTTTTAAGCTATGTCAAGAGAAGTAAGCTATTCCGAGGCCAGAGACAATTTTAAATCCTGCCTGGATTATGTCGTCAATAACAGTGATATTATCACCATTACCAGAAGAAATGGCGATGATGTTGTCATGATGTCGCGCCATGATTATGAATCGTTGGAGGAAACTTTATATCTGCTTTCAAGTCCAAAAAACCGCAAGCATTTGCTTGATGCGATTAAGAATCAGGGAAAAGGAGCTGTTACGTTTAAATCAAGAAAAGAAATAGAAAAATTTTTCTCTAAATCATGAAGCGTTTAATCACCATAGAAAAAAAGGCTCAGAAGGATATGGCCTATTTTGAAAGAAAAGATCGCGTTGTTTTCAATAAAATTTTGGATTTGTTTGATGATATAATGTCGCATCCATTTGAAGGAATTGGTAAGCCAGAGCCATTAAAATTTGAACTATCAGGTTTTTGGTCGCGAAGAATAAATAAGAAACACCGATTGGTCTACAAAGTAGTTGGGACGAGATCAGAATTTTAAGCTGCCGCTATCATTACGCGCAATAAACTATTCATAAATCACATATCCCAAATTGCGCACTGTTTGCAAATAATGCGGTTGTTTGGGATTGGTTTCGATTTTTCTGCGTAGGCGAGTGATTTGCACATCAATTGATCTGTCATCAATATTGCCGCACAATGAAGAGAGCTTTTCGCGGCTGATGGGCTGGCCTTTTTCCTGGCATAAAATGCTTAAAATTTTTGCTTCAGAATCAGTGATATGAATGAAATTTTCACCTTTCTTGAGGCGAGATTCTTTGAAGTTGAAAGTGAAATCGCCAAAGTGACAGATATCTTGTTTGACTTTGATTGGTGTGATGCGTTTTAAAATATTGTTGATGCGCAGCAGTAATTCCTTGGGCTCAAATGGTTTTTGTAAATAGTCATCAGCGCCGGCTTCAAGACCTTTAATGCGATCATCAAATTCACCACGAGCAGTGAGCATAATCACCGGAATATGCGAGGTTTGGCGAAGTGTTGCTGTAAAATCGATGCCGTTTTCACTCGGCATCATCACATCAACTATCAGCAGATCAAAATTATTTTGAGTCATCAATTGGCGTGCTTCCATAGTGTCTTTGGCGAGCAAAACATTAAAACCATTTTCGTCGAGAAATCGTCCAAGCAATGTGCGTAAACGAGTGTCATCATCAATTACAAGAAGGTGATATTTATGCATTGCTCTTAGCTATTTCGTCGAGCTTTTTTAGTTTGGTTAGGAGTCTTTCAAGGTTATCCAAACGCACCATGCATGGACCATCAGATGGCGCGTTATCTGGATCCTGATGTGTTTCCATGAAGATTGCGGCAACGCCAACCGCAATTGCTGCACATGAGAGAGTTTCAACAAATTCACGCTGGCCGCCGCTGGCACCGCCCAAACCCCCCGGTTGTTGTACGGAATGTGTGGCGTCAAAAACAATAGGACATCCGGTTTTAGCCATGATTGGCAGGCTTCTCATATCGGAAATCAGCGTGTTATAGCCAAAGCTGACACCACGCTCGGTGAGCATGACATTTTGCTTGCCGAAATGATCCATTTTTTTGACGATATTTGTTGCATCCCAAGGCGCTAAAAATTGCCCCTTTTTGATGTTGATGACTTTTGTAGTTTTTGCCGCGGCCTCAAGCAAATCGGTTTGGCGGCACAGAAATGCCGGGATTTGCAAAATGTCAACCTCATCATGTTTTGCAAGAATCTGACATTGTTCTTCATTGTGAATGTCGGTTAAAATCGGGCAGCCAAATTGTTTTTTGATTTCAGCAAAAATTGGCAAAGTTTTTGCAATACCAGTACCACGTTTGCCTTCAACGCTAGATCTGTTGGCTTTGTCGAAAGATGATTTGTAAATAAAATTAATGCCAAGTTTATCGCAAATTTTTTTGATATTGCCCGCCATCATCAGTGAGTGATCAAGCGATTCGGTCTGGCATGGACCAGCAATTAGAGTGAATGGCAAATTGTTGGCAATTTTGAAATTTTTAATCTGAATTGTGCGCATTCCAAAAATTTAAGATTTAAGATTTAGGATTTAGATATTTAATCGATTGTTCTTAAAATTTTGTGTCCAGAAAAAACAGATCCTGAAACAAGTTCAGGATGACAATTAGGGAAAGATGGTTCCAAAACATGTCATCCTGAACTTGTTTCAGGATCTGTTTTTAGAGACACAATATTTTTGATAACAACCATTTAATCAGTGTGACAGGTTCTAAAACTTAAATCTTAAATCTTAAATCCTAAATGTTCTCAAAACCGTTCAGCTTCGTTTTGGTCTATGTGGTGACCGTTTTTAATGTGGCGGTGCTGGCCTCGCCTGTTGTTGCTGCATTGATGCCATTCATTACTTTTCATGATAATGTGATTGGCATGGATTATGGCACTTATCAAAATCTGTGTTTTGGTCTCTTCCTCGCTTTGTTTGTCGTTAGTTTTTTGATGCTGGTTTATTTTATCCTCGATTTTCTTTTTGGTTTTTCGGTGAGATCGTCCCTGAAAGGTTGCACGCGTTATGAAAAAATTAAGGATTATGATTTTTTAACCGATCTTTTTGATCAGGTAAAAAATAAATTTAGTGAGAAATCAGTAAGGCTTTACATCAAAGATTCTGACGAAATCAATGCCTTTGCCATTAGCAGTCTCGGTAGCCGCGCCATTGTTTTAACGCGCGGTATCATCAATCATTATCTGGTTGAATGCGAAGATCCAAAAATGTTTTTATATGCTTTGCGCAGCATCATCGGCCATGAAATGTCGCATCTGATCAATAAGGATTTTTTGCCGACATTTCTGGTTATTACCAATCAGAAAGTGACCAATCTCGTTTCTTGCATGTTGCATGTGATATTTTCCTTTGCGGTGCGCATCATCAATATAATTCCTTTTGGCGGCAGAATGTCATCGCGCGTGATGGCCGATACTTATTCGATTCTCAATTTCGTCATCACCTTTTTTAACCGTTTCGTGGTTTACAACATCTACGAATTTCTGCGTCGTTTTGTTTCGCGTTCGATTGAGTTTCGCTGTGATCGCCAATCAGCCAGAGCATTTGGCGGGCAAAATATGGCATTGGCTTTGTCAATGCTTGGTGAAAGCGGATATTTCACGCTTTTTTCCACTCATCCAGGAACCAGAGCGCGTATCAGAAAAGTGGAAAATATCAGAATCGAAGATGCCATAGTGCGCCCAGGATTTTTTGATGCTCTCGCCAATTATTTTTCCCTGATGTTTTTGATAGTGATCTGCCTTTATTTTGCCAAGCAGGCGCAAGTTGACATCATGGTTCGCGAATATATCAGAAACCATGAGGTGATTCATCGCAAACTTTCGTTGCTGTGGCATTTGGTGAGTAAGTTTTTTTAATCTCATGAAAAAATCCCTAAAACACCTCCCCCAAAAAAAACGCGATGAGCTGAAAAACATTGCTGCCATTATTCGTGAAAAATGCGATGATGTTGAGATGATTATTCTGTTTGGTTCTTATGCCCGTGGCAATTATCGTGAGCCGCAGGATGTGATAGAAAAGCCAGGACTGCGTAAGGTTTCCGATTATGATATTCTTGTTGTGACGGGGACGGAAAAGAGTGGAAGGGATTTGTCTTTGTGGTCTGATATTTCCGATCTTTGCGAAACCAATCTTTGGTTGAGGAATTATGTCAGCATTGTTGCTCATGATATTAAAACTTTGAATATCAAGCTTTCCGAAGGCCAGTATTTCTTTTCTGATGCCAAGAAAGACGGGGTCATTCTTTACAACTCAAAAAAATTTAAACTCGCCAGAAAAAGAAAATTAACCAATGAAGAGAAAGCAAAAATTTCGCAAAAATATTTTGATGAGTGGTTTTCTACCTCACGTGATTTTTGGAAAAAATATCAATTTATGTTTGATAAAGGGAGACATAAATCCGCAGCTTTTGATCTGCACCAAGCCGCTGAACATGCCTACAAAACCATCATCGGAGTTTTTACCCATTATCTTCCAAAAGAACATTTTCTTACCAACCTTGCCTGCAGAGTGAGAAAATTTCATCCCGAGTTAAAAACACTTTTTCCGCAAAATAATCGTCGTGAAAGAGATCGCTTCAAAGCTCTTGAATATGCCTATATCGGCGCGCGCTATGATCCTGATTTTATGATGCTTAAAGCCGATCAGGAAATTCTTGATCAGGATGTAAAAAAACTCATCGGCATTACCAAAGAAATCTGTGAAGCAAAAATCAAAGAGTTTCTACAATGAAAAATTTTTCCTAAAATTAATTTTACGTTTATGACAATTTTTATACCTTTAGACAAAATGTCAGCATCGGACAAACTTCAGACAATGGAATTAATATGGGATAGCCTTTGTCATGAAGCTGAAGATATGAGTTCTCCATCATGGCACAAGGATGTTTTGGCTAAAAGAGAAGAAGCTATAAATAACTGCACAGAATCTTTTGAAGATTGGGGAAAGGCAAAATCTGACATCATAAAACAGGCCAAATGAAAATTTACATTCTCACTTCTGTAAAACATGATTTGCTAGATGGATACAGATTTTACGAAAGACAAATGGATGGCCTTGGTGTGTATTTTTTAGATTCAATATTTTCTGATATTGAGTCTTTACTCATTACAGCTGGCGTTCACTCGATTCATTTTGGGTATCATAGGCTATTATCAAAGAGATTTCCTTTTGCCGTTTATTATCGGTGTGAAAAACGTGTGGTAAAAATTTATGCTGTTCTTGACTGTCGTAAAAACCCTTCATGGACTAGAGATAAATTGAATTGAACATGAAAAAATCTCTAAAACATCTTCCACAAAAAAAACGCGATGAGCTGAAAAACATTGCTGCCATTATTTGTAAAAAATGTGATGATGTTGAGATGATCGTTCTGTTTGGTTCTTATGCCCGCGGTGATTATCGTGAGCCGCAGGATGTGATGGAAAACAAACCAGGATTACGCAAGGTTTCCGATTATGATATTCTTGTTGTGACGGGGACGGAAAAGAGTGGAAGGGATTTATCATTGTGGGCTCGTGTTTCGCGTTTTTGTGAAGAAAATGGTTTGAAAACATATGTAAACATAACCGCTCATGACATTGAAACTCTGAATGTCAAACTTTCCGAAGGTCAGTATTTTTTTTCCGATGCAAAAGAAGAAGGAATCGTTCTTTATGATTCAAAAAAATTTAAACTGGCTGAAAAAAGAAAGCTGACCAACAAAGAGCAGGGAAAAATTTCGCAAAAATATTTTGATGAATATTTTCAGGCTGCGAACACGTTTTTTCTTCAATATAAAAATGCTCTTAAAATCGGAGATTCAAAAAATTCTTCATTCCAGCTTCATCAGGCAGCAGAACATGCTTACAAATGCATTATTTCTGTTTTTAGCAATGGACGACATCTTCCCAAAGATCATTTTTTGACCAACCTTGCCTGCAGAGTGAATAAATTTCATTCCGAGCTAAAAACCCTTTTTTCACAAAAAAATCGTAGAGAAGAAAAAAGATTTGAGACATTTGAATATGCCTATATCGGCGCGCGCTATGATCCTGATTTTATGATGCTTAAAGCCGATCAGGAAATTCTTGATCAGGATGTAAAAAAACTCATCGGCATTACCAAAGAAATCTGTGAAGCAAAAATTACAGAGCTTTTGCGATGAAAAATTTCTCCACTCTTTCTGAGTTGATTTCCTTTCAAGCCTCTAATTTCAAGAATCCAAGTGCTTTTAATTTTAAAGAAAATGGTGAGTTAAAATCTTTTTCGAATCAGGAATTTTACGAAAAAATTTTTCATTTTGCCTGCGGTTTATGTGAGCTTGGTTTGCAAAAAGGGCAGAGTTTTGCCAATTATTCCTATCAGAATCCGATCTGGTTAATAGCTGATTTCGGTGCAATTTTGGCGGGTGCGGTGACAGTTCCAATTTTTCACAATATCTCGCAGGAAAATCTGCTTTTTGAAATTCGCGATGCCGATGTGAAATTTGTTTTTACCGATAATCGCGAATTTTTTTCTGCGATAAAAAACGAAAATCTTGATTTGAAAATCATCACTTATGGTGAACAGATCCTGAAACAAGTTCAGGATGACAGCGTCTTGTGTTCAGAACTCTCGCATCGTCATCCTGAACTTGTTTCAGGATCTATCCCAAACAATATTATCGCCTTCGAAGACTTAATTTTACTGGGCAAAAAGGCGGCTGAAGAAAAAAAATATGACCTCGAATCTCTGCAAAAAAATTCTTTGCCACAAGATTTAGTGACGATAATTTACACTTCCGGAAGCACCGGAACGCCGAAAGGAGTTGAGCTAACGCATCATAATCTCGTTTCACAAATTCATGACACCGCGCAATTTTTTCCGCTTTCGAAATACGATGATGTGATTTTGTCATTCCTGCCTCTGGCTCACATTTTTGAGCGTATGGTGATGATGTTTTATATTTCGCAAGGCGTGTCGATTTATTTTTCTGATGACATAAAAAATGTCGGAAATTCCTTGCGTGAATTTCATCCAACCTTGATGACAGCGGTTCCACGCGTGTTAGAAAAAGTTTATACTAAAATCAAAGATGGTGTTGATTCAGCTTCTTTTCTCAAAAAATTTATCGGAAAAAAAGCTTTGCAACGAGCGATGACCAAAGATTTTTACGCGCCAAAAAATTTCTGCGATAAAATTTATGATGCCGTAATTTACAAAAAATTTCGCTTCGCACTCGGTGGAAAAATGCGCATGATAATTTGTGGCGGCGCCGCTCTATCACCTGAATTAGAGCTGTTTTATCGCAATATCGGCGTCAATCTTTTTTGTGGCTATGGCTTAACTGAAAGCTCTCCGGTTCTAACCGCAAATTGTCCAAAAAATTTTAAGCTTGGCACTGTTGGCAAAAAGTTTCCTGCGGTTGAATTAAAAATTTCTGGCGATGGCGAATTGTTGGCGCGTGGCCCAAACATCATGTGTGGCTATCACAACCAACCGCAAAAAACTGCTGAAACCATTGTTGATGGTTGGTTGAAAACGGGAGATTTGGCGCAAATTGATTCTGAAGGTTTTGTTAAAATTATCGGACGCAAAAAAGAGCTCTTCAAAAATGCCAATGGCAAATATGTTTCGCCAGTGCCAATTGAGCAAAAATTGTTGCAGGAATTGGGATTTTTGCTCGGCGCAATCGTAATTGCCGAAGGGCAAAAATTTACTTCTGCCGTGCTTTTTCCTGAATTTGAATTGCTAAAGAAATTCAAGGTGAAGTTCAATTTTACACAAAGTGATGAAGATTTTTTGCGGTCAGAAATTTTACAAAAATTTGTGCAGAAAAAAATTGATCAGATTAATTCACATCTCAATCATTGGGAACAAATCCAAAAGTTTCATATTGCTATTGAACCAATATCCATCGAGTCCGGCGAGATTACACCCTCGATGAAATTGAAACGAAATCTTTTGGAAGAAAAATATAAACAGGTAGTCGAAGAATTTTATTGTGATAGAGTTTGCGCAATTGCGGTGGTGATTTTTTTTAGTTCTGTTTTTTTGATGGTAAGTGGTGGCATAGTGTAAACACAATTTCCAAACGGTCGAAGCAAAACCTTCGTTTTGATAAATTTTTTTCGTAGTTCGACAATCTTTTTCCAATCTGCCTTAATTTCTACCACGCCTACAGCGCCAAACACGCGCACATCTTTTACATTTTTTAAATTACGGCATTTTTCCAATTCGGATTTTAGAAAACGTTCTATTTCTAAAACTTTTTTTTCATAATTTTCTTTTTCAAAAAGATCGAGCGAGGCGTTGGCAGTGGCGCAGGCCAGAGGATTTCCCATAAAAGTTGGGCCATGCATCAAGGCTGAATCAAGTGAATTTCCCAGAAATTTTTTGAAGATTTTGTTTGTTGTCAGAGTGGCGGCAAGAGTCATCATTCCGCCGGTTAAAGCTTTGCCGAGGATTAAAATATCCGGTTTGATTTTGGCATGGTTGAAAGCAAATTTTTTGCCGGTGCGATAAAAACCAACCGCGCATTCATCGGCGATGAAGAGAATATCATGTTTTTTGGCGATAAGAAAAATTTTGCGTAAAATTTCCGCATCGTGAAAACGCATGCCACCGGCGCATTGAACCATCGGTTCGATAAAAATTCCGGCGAGAATTTTTTTGTTTTTGACGACGAATTGTTCAAATTTTTTTAGATCATTTTCATTTTGCGGCAAATCCAGAGAAAAATTTTTCAGCAAAAGTTTTTTGAATTTTTGATGCATACCGCAATCCAAATCAGCAAGAGACATTGCGCCCGTAGTATCGCCGTGATATGAGTTTTTAAAAGAAATAAATCTGGTTTTGTTTTGATCAGCGCAATTGAGGTGAAACTGCCAGGCAATTTTCATTGCCACTTCAACAGCGGTTGAACCGGAATCAGAGAAAAAAACATGGTCCATGCCGGCAAATTTGCATAGGCGATGCGCCAGCTTGTATGTTGGTTTTGTGGCAAATCCGGCGAGCATTATATGCGATAATTTTTTTGCCTGCTTGGTGATTTCTGAAATGAGGTGAGGGTGGTTATAACCATGTGCGACAGACCACCAAGAAGCGATACCATCAATTAAAACGTGCCCATCTTTTAGAAAAATTTTATTGCCTTTGGCATGGCTAACTTCGAGTTGCGGCAGGTGATTCTGCATTTGGGTGTAAGGGATCCAGAGATGCTTTGTGCCTAGTTGGTAGTCAGTCGATTTTTTTGGCAAGGTTGGTCCAGTAATTTTTTGGGAAGTGATTGGTTAGTTGTTCTTTAGCTTTTTTTCCTTCGTCTTTCAGGCCGATTTTGTAGTAGATTTCCGCGAGACGAAAATATGCTTCCGGCACTTGATTTGTTTGGCGGTAGCGCGAGATCACATCGCTAAAATTTTCAATGGCGCCGACATAGTTTTGTGTGGAAATCTGGTAGCGTCCAATTGACATTCTTGCTCCTGCCAAGTGCTCATCAACAAAGACCAATTTTTCTTTGGCGTCAGCTTCATAATCGCTTTGTGAAAAGCGTGCGATTAATTCGCGAAAGGCGAATGAGGCTTGTTGTGTATTGTCTTGCGCGCGCTCAATTGATGGGATTTGATCGTAATAGACGAGGCCTTTCATATAAAGCACGTAAGGCGCATATTCGCTTGCGGGATTGAGGCGAATAAAATCATCAGCGCCTTGCGCGGTTTTTTCATAATCCTCATTGAGATAACGTGCATAAATTGCCATCACCTGACCTTTAACCGCCCATTTTGAAAATGGAAATTCGTCATCAATTTTTTCAAATTCATCAGCGGCTTCGGAATAGTTTTTATCTTTCAAAAGTTTGTAAGCCTTGAGATAAGCGCGTTCAGCGCTGTTTTGCTCTTCTTTTTTGGAGCAGGATGTGATCAATGCCAATATGATCAAAAAACGTAAAATTAATTTCATTGTCTGATTTCAATACTCAATTTATGCGCTGCAAGTCCTTCACATTCAGCCAGAATTGCGGTGTTTTTGGCAAGTTTTATGAAAGAATTTTTATCACAGGAAATCAGCGAAATTCTTTTAAGAAAATCAAAAACCGAAAGCCCGCTGGCAAATTTTGCTGAAGCGGAAGTTGGCAATGTGTGGCTAGGGCCGGCCATGTAATCGCCGATGCTTTCCGGAGTGTAATTTCCTAAAAAAATCGCACCGGCATTTCTGATTTTTGGCAGGAATTTTTTAGGATTTTTTGTGGCGATTTGCAGATGTTCGGGAGCAATGAAGTTTACGATATGCGCGGCTTCATCAAGATTTTTTATCACAAAAATTGCCGAATTTTTTAATGATTTTTCAATGATTTTTTGGCGCGGTAATTTTTGTTTCAAAGTCATTATTGAGGCTGAAATTTTTACAGCAAAATTTTCGTCATCAGTGAGGATGAAAGCTTTTGAATCGTGACCATGTTCAAGTTGTGAGAGCGCGTCGGCAGCAAGGAAGTCAGGATTATTATTTTTGTCAGTGATGATGGTTATATCGGTTGGACCGGCGATCATGTCAATTCCAACTTCGCCAAAAAGAATTTTTTTTGCGCCGGCAACAAAGGCGTTTCCGGGACCAGCAATTTTATCAACTTTGGCGATAGTTTTTGTGCCGCAAGCAAGGGCAGCAATTGCCTGCGCGCCACCGATTTTATAAATTTTTTTGATGCCGCAAAGTTTGGCTGCAAACAAAATTGCCGAATTGATTTTTCCTGCGCTAGTTGGGGTGCACATCACAATTTCATCAACGCCGGCAACGATTGCCGGAACTGCTGACATTAGAACTGAACTTGGATAGGAAGCGGTGCCGCCTGGAACATAAATTCCTATTTTTTCAATAGCGCGCCAGTGATTGCCAAGTGCAACACCATCCTTGTCTTTGAAATCAAGATTCTTTGGCATCTGTTTTTGGTGATAATTTTTGATGCGTGTGAAGGCGGATTTTAATGCTGATTTGACTTCTTTTCGTGTTGATTTTTCTGCTGCTAAAATTTCCTGGTTTGAAACCAAAAGTTCTTCAGCTTTTTTAAAAGCTGTTTTGTCAAATTTGTTGCAGCAGGAAATCAAGGCCGAATCGCCATTTTTTCTGATATCGGCAATTATTTTTTCAGCAATTTTTGCGGCGTTTGTGTTCTGTTTTTGTGATTCTGAAAGAAAGCGGTAAAAGCCTGATTTCTGTGCGTCTGCAAGGTTTTTTGAGATTTTATTTTTGATCTGGAAAATTTTCATTTTCATTGTGAATCAATTCAAAATTCTTACTCTTTGCCCAACTCTGATGCCAAGCTTTTTAGTCAGTCCTGCATTGATTTCCAAAACGCTTTTCACCTCTTTTTGTGAGGAAATTATTGCCAGAGAATAGGGAATCGTATCAGTTGCAATTGAGGCTATTTCATTGTCGGCATCAATAAAAATCATGTCGAGCGGAATGCGGGTATTTTTCATCCACATGCCAACAATTCGACTAGTTGCAAAAGGAAAAAGCATGCCGTGGCTTGATGGCAGATCATCAAGATTCATCAGCCCATACATTTTTTTGTAATCGTTATCTGCGATTACAACTTTGAATTCAGCGATTTCTTTTTCGTCGGTGAGGATTTGCAATTTGACATTGTAGTTTTTGAGGTCGCGGTTAAATTCCCTGATCTCTCTTTTATCCAGGATTTGAGGGGCTTTAAGAACTATAAAAATTGCCACCGCGCAAATGGAAATCGCTAAAACAGAATTCAAAACAAGGTTGGTTGGAAGGTTGGTTGGATTATTTTTTTTCATAATTTTTTGCTGGAATTTTGAAAGTTTTGCCGCCGCAAAATCAAAGCTTGAGACCAGTGATTCACCAGTGAGAATAAGATCCGATGTCATTGACATCAAGCGCAAATCTCAAACCATAGATTTCCTCAAAAATGTTGTAGTTGAAAAAGATGATAGCTCGCTTCTGGCCGACAAAATGAAAGTTTTGTATGAGGAAAAAAAACAAAAAAATTCTGAAGGAAAGTCTGAAATCAAAAGGATTGAGGCCAATGGTAATGTCAAAATTTTTAGCGAAGAATTTGTCGGTAGTGGCGATTTTGGCTATTATGAACCGCGGCAAAATATTTTTGTTTTGGAAAAAAATGTTATCATTAACAACGGCACTTCGATTGCCAGCGGCAATAAATTCATTTATGATTTAGCCAGCAAAAAAGGTCGATTTATTGGCAAAAAAGACGAAACCTCGATTGCCGGAAATGGCGGCGATAAAAGGGTCGTCGTTGTTATTGGTGATGATGTTTCTGAAATGAAGAAATCAAAAAAAAATGAGCGAAAAAGTTTTAAGCGTTAGGAATTTAAGCAAAAATTACGGCAAAAAAACCGTGATTCGCGATATAAGTCTTGAAATCAAACAAGGTGAGGTTGTTGGTCTTCTAGGTCCAAATGGCGCCGGTAAAACCACCTGTTTCTACATTATTGTTGGCTTGGTTGCAGCTGATGCCGGAAATATTTTTATTGATGCCCTCGATATCACACACATGCCGATGTATCAGCGTGCCCAACTCGGACTTGGTTATTTGCCGCAGGAAGCTTCAATTTTTCGCGGCATGAATGTTGAAGATAATATCTATTCCATCCTTGAAATTGCTGAAGCAAATGAGGTTAGGCGTAAAGAAAAGCTGGAAGAATTGCTGGAAGAGTTTTCCATAAAACACATACGTAAATCTCACGCTCTTGCATTGTCCGGCGGCGAAAGAAGAAGAGTCGAAATCGCCAGAGCGCTTGCCACCAACCCTTCATTCATCCTGCTTGATGAACCTTTCGCCGGTGTTGATCCAATTGCCGTAAACGACATTAGAAAAATGGTCATACATCTAAAAGACCGCGGCATCGGCGTTTTAATCACCGATCACAATGTCCGCGAAACCTTATCAATCGTCGATCGCGCCTATATCGTCTATGATGGCATGATCCTAACTTCCGGCTCAAAAGAAGAAATCATCGAACATGGCGAGGTGCGGAAAGTTTATCTTGGTGAGGATTTCAGGATATGAGGTTGTCGCAGGATCACATCAACATCATCAAAAAAGTTGCAAAAGAAATTTATGGCGATGCGCCGGTAATGCTTTTTGGCAGTAGGGTTGATGATAGTAAGAGAGGTGGCGATGTTGATCTTTTTATCGAAACTTCCAATCCAACTTCCTATCAGCAAAGGATAGATTTTTTGGTGAAAGTGGAACGTGCCGGTATTGAGAGAAAGGTTGATTTAGTAGTGAAATCGCCGAATTTTCCGCATGAAAAAATTTTTGATACTGCCAAACGAACAGGAGCTTTATTATGACAGAAGGCGAGATCACATTAAGTGAAGCTTTGGAAACTGCCAAACTTCATCTAGAATATGCCAAGCCGAATTACGAGCAGATGACAAATTTTTCTGATGAAGATTTTTTGAACAGAAAAAATATCAACATTATTGATGCCTTCATGCTGCGCTACATCAAGTTGCAGGATGTTATGGGGCGCAAGTTATTTAAGCTGGTGTTGGAAGCGTTTGGAGAATATCAAGGCAGTATGTCGATGCTTGATATGCTTGATAAGCTTGAAAAATTGCATCTGGTTCCAAGCGCTGATGAATGGATGGATTATCGCAAGAAAAGAAATGAGCCTACGCATGAATATCCACAAAACCGACAAAAAGCCATCAAGGGGATAAAGCTAGCATTGGAGCACTTTCCCAAGGTAGAAAAAATTTTGCTCGATATTGAAAATTACATTAAAAAGTTAAGATGAAATGCGCAGTTGTTATATAAGTTTGTGTCTGAAATATTTTATGCATCATGCTTTGATGGTTCTAAGACGGGCTCTCAAGTGATTCGTCCATACAACAATAAAATTTAAATTTATGAGAGGAAAAGCATCCCCAGTATCGGCATCCCAAGAACTTTTGAGCGCCGAAGAAAGATTGGCAGCAAGAACCGCCTTAACCGCGGAAGAAAAGCGTGAACTTGATAGCGAGTTGTTTGAGGCCAGCAGACAAAATGATGTGGGAAGAGTAATCTCCATCATTAATCGCGGTGCGGATGTGAATGCTAAGAATGGCGCCATGGAAGTGCCATTGATTCTTTCTGTAGCCAGACGCGGAGCAGATCCAGAAATTTGCAGAACTTTACTTCGTGCCGGCGCCGATCCTACTTATCAAGAGAAAGATCCGGCAAATTATGCTGCCGGTTGGGGATTTACGGAAGCCGTAAAAGCTTTTTGTGATCATCCTGGTTTTAGAGTTTATAATAGAAACATGTTAATGACGTCGGCTGCAAATGGTCATATGGAAACCGCAAGATTTCTTTTGGATAGATTTCCAGATCTGACAGATGCTGATAAAGATGCTCATTCTAATCTTCATGGAAAATTAGTATTACCACTACATTGGACAGCCTTAGTAGGAAGTGTACAAGTCGAAGAAGCAATCAACCTCCTCCTAGAAAAAGGCGCCGATATAACAGCCAGAACAACTGCTGATTTTAAAATTCCGGGATGGTGGGGATTAGATTTCACCATCCCTGCCGGCTCAACCGCTCTTGATGCCACAAGAATAGCCATTCCCCACTGGCACGCAAAAGATCCAACCGATACAGCCAGAATTGAAAGACTAAACCGCGTTGTAGAATTGCTAGAAGCAAAGCAATTGGAAGCTGGTGTTTCTCATTCTTCCTTGGGCGATGAGCGAATAAGAGATTTGGAAGAGCAGTTAAGAACAGAAAAAGCGCGTGGCGATCTCTTGGCGGGAAATTTAGAAATAATGCAAAGGCAGATGGAATTTATGATGAGAAGAATGCAGGCTCTGGAATCAAGAACCTATAGCGATAATATCGCCATTTTGCGCGAAGAATCGAGGCGTTTGATGGATGATCCGGAAGATTTTTGTTGTCCGATTTCTGGAAGCATAATGTCTGATCCGGTTTTAACTGCCGCGGGGCATAGTTATGATCGCGCATCTTTGCTTCAACATTTTGAATATAGAAAAACCGATCCTAAAACCAGACAGGACCTTGGCGAAGACCCGGTGTTAAATGAAAATTACACCTTAAAAGCCCTGATCGCAAGCCATGTTGAAAGCACCAGAGAACGCGCTCTTGCAGTTGCGCAAGAATTTATCTCTTACGGCGATTTTAAAGAGGCTAAAAAATTGGCTGAAAGAGCATCCGAGCTCAATGAAGTTTTTCCAAGCGCGGAATATACTCGAAGAATAGAAGCCGTCAAAGAGGAATTGAGATTATCTTCAACTCTATTTCCCGCTGCGGAACATGAACATATGCCTTACAGTGGCGCTTCCGCCGCATCGGGAGGCGCTGAGGTAGGAGGAGGTGGTGGAGGAGGTGGAGAACATCCGTCTCCGGGAGTATCTTCTGCTTTTGTGTCTCGGCTTCGTAGCGCTGTGAGAGGCGGGGTGAGGTAGCTAGAGCCTGTTCTCGAACCACCCCATTTTACTCCGCGAAGCACATAACCCCAATAACGCTTAAGATAAATGACAGATACGCAATATACCAAAGACGACACCATCTTTGTCCAAATCGCTTCCTACCGTGATCCCGAGCTGCAACACACTCTGCAAGATTTATTCAAAAAAGCCAAAAGACCGGAAAATATTTTTGTTGGGATTTGTCATCAATATGATATGAAAGGTGATGAGGATAGGCATCTGTTTGAGGTAGAATTTCCAAGACCGGAGCAGATTAGAGTTGATGAGGTGGATTATCGTGAAACTGGTGGAATGTGTTGGGCCAGAAACCGCTCACAAAAATTATGGCAGAGTGAGAAGTGGAGTTTGCGTATAGATTCCCACTGCCGCTTCAAAGAAAGTTGGGATGAAGAATTGGTGAATATGATTTTTCAACTTAGAAAAAATGGTGAAGTAATAATTTCACAATGTCTTCCTAGTTATGATATAAAAACACAACAAAAGGAGTTGTGTTGTTCCAACAGAATTGCCTGTCAAAATTTCATCAGTACTTTTGGGATCTATAAGGTTTTTGATTATCCGCCGGCACCAAACTTAACTCTGTTTACCTATGGTGGATTTGTTTTTGGACTGTCAAAATTTGTCACGGAGTCCTTTGTAAATCCCCATCTCGATAATCTGGATGAAGTACCTTTTTCAATAACACAATGGACAAAAGGTGTTGATATTTATTCATATCACCGGCCAGTAATATGGCATTATTGGCAATCAAAAGAAGATGTAGAAACTGAAGTAGGAAAACAGAGGAAAGGATTCAAAGTGACTAAAACAAAAGCCATATCAATACAAAATGACTTACTACAAATAGTAAAAAGTAATGAGGAAGAAATTCTTAAGTTAAACCAAGAATATCATATCGGAAACAAAAGAACGCTATGGGATTATCAAAGATTTTCTGGGATAGATTTTAGAAAGAAAAAGTTAAGAGAACATACTAAAAATGGGGTGTTTGAAGAGTGGAGAGAGATTTCTAAAATTCAGAAAATACAAATCATTTTTAGAGGTTAATGAGTGGATATTTCTTATACTAAGCAAGACACAATCTTTGTCCAAATCGCCTCCTACCGCGACCCCGAACTCCAACACACTCTGCAAGATTTATTCAAAAAAGCCAAAAGACCGGAAAATATTTTTGTCGGAATTTGTCATCAGTATGATATGAAAGGCGATGAGGATAAGCATCTGTTTGAAGTTCCATTTCCGCGGTCAAATCAACTTCGAATTGATAAGGTAGATTATAGGGAAAGTGAAGGTTGTTGTTGGGCTAGAAACCGTGTTCAAAAATTATGGAAAGGTGAAAAATGGATATTGATGATTGATTCTCACATGAGGTTTGAGAAGGGTTGGGATGAAACCTGTGTTACATTGATCAAAGAGCTAAAAAAGCGCGATAGAAATGCTGTTATTTCAAACATTAATCCTTCCTATTTTTATGATGGTGGTGTGGAGAAAAAAATTATTACTACAACTTTGTGGTTTGATGCTAATGGCATCATACCATTTGGTGGGCCTAGTTACAGTGATGTTGGAAAACATAATGAACCATTTCTTTCATGCATGTATAGTGGGGGGTTCTTGTTTTGTGAATTTGAGGTATGCAGAAAAATTCCTTACGACAAATTCATGTATTTTTATGGGGAAGAAATCAGTACCGCAGTAAGATTGTGGACCAATGGATATAACATCTATAATGCCAATAAGAATATCACTTATCACCTCTATAAGGAAAATATCAAAAATTTAGAATTATATAAAAACTTAGGAGAGGGTTTTATCCCATCTTCAAACTTGCATAAAAGTCAGTCGCAAGAAAAAAGCGTCAAAAAGGATAAAATAACTTTTGCCAGAGTTAAACATTTGCTCGGCTCTAAAAAGTCTCGTCATAATGAAGTTTTAGAATCGATCAAGGATTATGGTCTTGGTAGTAAAAGAACCCTAAGAGATTACGAAAGATTTTCTGGCATTGATTTTAGAAAAAAGAAAATGCGAGAACATACCAAACGAGGTATTTTTGAGATATTGCAGCCAATATCTAAACTATCTGAAGTAAAAGAATATTTTAATGAAAAAAGTTTGCTTTGTCACGTTTCCTTTTCCTGACTTGAGCAACCCGCTCTTCCCATTTTTTTTGATTCAGTAAAATCAGGCCTCTGCAAGATATTTTTTCTGATTTTACCGCACTAAGGAGAAGTTTTTTATCTAAAAATGCTGAAGAAATCATATCAAATTCAGGTAATCAATTTTTCCCGAGCCACTGAAATCAAGGCTCCATTTTGCTCAGAAAAAAACGAATTATCTTCAAATATAAGTTATCAACAGAAAAAGTAGAAAAATTGAATAAAAAATAAAAGCCTAAGCCTAGGAATCCGCTCTGTTATTGAATCCAACTATTCTGTCAGGATGCCGCACTAATTTGCTCAACTTGGGAAAAGAATATTTTAATGAAAAAAGTTTGCTTTGTCACGTTTCCTTTTAGCGGCTTATGTGACTGGTTTTTTAATTGCTGTATTGAGCTAAAAATCATATTGGTTGGAAATGATTATTACGATGGTTCCGAGTCACATAATGCCGCAAACAATAAATTTCTTTTTAAGCAAAAAGTTGATCATCTTTTTGATGAATATGAAGTTATAAAAAGTGTTGGCCACGTAAGGCTTTCCGCAGTATTTCATGGTAGAAAAGAGATCAATACTAATAATCGATTTCTTTTTAGAAATGATGTCAAATTAATAGATACTAATCACGAACTATTGTCCATTAAACAAAGAGATTTTAAAGCCATTGTTGGGATAAGGGATCCGCGAGACCAAATGTTATCAATGTTTAATGCCTGGAAAGCGGAAGATTTTAATAGTTTCTGTCACAAAAAAATATATGATTGGATTTGGTTTTATGAGAAATGTTTACAATATCCAAATATCAAAATTTTTAAATTCGAAGATCGTAAAAAAGATGAATTTAAATTTTTAAAGGAAATTGTTAAATTCATGAGTGTAGATTTTGCTGATGATGAGTTGAGGCAGGCGGTTCTTAATTCCAGTTTTGAGAAGATGAAACAATTACAAGATGAAATGATCAATAAATATCCCGAATATTTAAAGAGTTTCCAAGGGGGAATCATTAAGTCTGGCGTAGTCTCTCAATACTTACTTGAGAAAAATAGGCATTATAAAAAGGCATTTGATTTTATTATTAAAAAAACCGCCACGCTTATGAAAAAATATGGCTATACCGAAGAGCAAATTTATGGAGATAAAGTCAGCAATATGTTGAAAATAAATAAACTATTCACCTCAGATAACTCTTTATGACAGAAGAAGTTTTTGCGACAATTTTTGAACAAAATTTTTGTGGTAGTAATGAATCTATTTCCGGTCCCGGATCTGAATTAAGAAATACAATTAATTTAAAGAAATAATCTTTGCTATTTAATCAGAACGCTAGACATCAAGTCCATACTTGATGTTCCATGTGGTGATATGAATTGGATGGATAAAGTTGATCTTAGCGGAGTTAAGTATGAAGGGTGGGACATCGTGAAAAGCTTGATTAAGTAGAATAGTCAGAACTTTAAGAGCAAATCCAGTAGGAGTTTTTTTGTTATAGATGCCTTGTCTAATAAAATACCAGAATCCGATTTAATCATTTCCAGAGATATGATAATTTATTTTCCATTTGCTTCTACTTGGAAGTTTTTAGAAAATATTGTAAACAGTAACTCAAAATATTTGTTGATCTAGTGGATTTGATTCTAGCTATCCCAACGTGAATATCGAATTTGGAAATTATTATCCGGTAAATCTAGAGAAAAGCCCATTTAATTTTTGTAGAGGATTATTACATTAAGGAGGAAGAGCTCAATAAATATATGGTTCTGTACAGAGTAAGCGATATTAAATGTTATATAAAAAACCATTTCTCTTTATTATCAAAAAATGAGGCAAATAAATTTTATTAGCTTTCCATGTAGTGGATTGGCGTCGTGGATTGCAAATTGTTTTGTTGAGTTAGACATTCTGAATTCGTGTCGAGGATATGATGTTTTTAATTTTGTTAGAAAGATTGATGACATGCATGATGAATATAGCTTCAATTCCAAAAGCAATGATTGGGATGTTTTTTGTCCAACTATTTATTATAAATTTTCTCAAGGGAAAAATTTTATATTTAGAAATGATATAACAATATTTCATACTGGTCACGGACTATTGAGTTTCGATGAAGAAAATTACGACTCAATACTGGCAATAAGAGATCCGCGAGATCTGATGTTATCTTTGTTTACATGGCAAACAAAATATGAAAAAGATGATTTTTTTAGCTTCTGTATTGAGAACTTGGAGGGATTTATCAATTTTTACCAGAGTTGTCTAGGATACAAAAAAGCACGAATATTTAGATTCGAAGATAGAAAACAAGATGAGCAGCTATTTTTACGAGAAATTGGAAAATTTTGTAATCTCAAAATATCAGATGATAAAATTTTGAAAGCTATTTCAAACTCTTCAATAGAGGTTGCAATGGATCAAGAGTCGCAAATTAATAAATCTGAACATAAATTTTTTAAGAACCGCACTTCTTTTAAAGTTAATAACTCCGGTATTATCGCAAAATATAAGCTAAAAGAAAATGAGCGTTATCAAAAAGCTTTTGATTATATCATAAAAAAAGCCGCACCAACCATGAGAAAGTATGGTTACGCCGAAGAGTGGATTTATGGTGAGAAATTTGACAATATGTCAAAAGTCAAAAAAATTTTTAACAACTATATTTTAAAAAATTGTGAAAACTAACTGGGATTATACAGCGCTAGCAGATGCCTATATCAAACGACCTGATTATTCTGTGGATGCTTTAAACAGAATGTTTCAAAAAATGTCTTTAAAGCCAGATGCCACAATTTGCGATATTGGTGCGGGTGTTGGCCACTTAACAATCGAACTTGCTAAAAAAAGTTTTGAAGTGATCGCAGTTGAGCCGAATGACGCGATGCGAGCCAATGGTATTAATAGAACCATGCAGTTCAAAAATGTTTCTTGGGGCGTTGGAACTGGCGAAGAGACAAACCAGGAAAGTAAAAAATTCGATGCCATAACTTTTGGTTCTTCTTTCAATGTTTGCGATCAGAACAAGGCTTTAGCTGAGAGTAAGCGTCTAACCAATGATCGCGGTTGGTTTGTATGTATGTGGAATTATCGCGATGTTAATGATTCGATTCAGAAAAAAATTGAAGACATTATTAAAAATAATATTTCCGGTTATTCTTACGGAAACAGAAGAGAAGACCAAATGGAATTTCTAAAAAATTCCGGAATGTTTAGCTCCGTTGATTTCATTGAGGGAAATGTTGTTCACAAACAATCTCTCAAAGATTGTGTTGAAGCATGGCGTTCTCACGGCACTTTACATCGTCAGGCTGGAGATGAAAAATTTACCAAGATTATTTCTGAAATAGAAAAATTTCTTACTCAAAATAACATACAAACTCTTTCAATTCCTTACACAACAAGGATGTGGGTAGCTAAGTTTAAATAGTCATATTTTGCCCGATAGCAAAAAATAATTTTTCATTCCAATCAAAAATCTAAAACCTTGGAACTGCTCTCAAAGCAGATAAAATCTGCTGCGGTGCTCGATCAGATTTCTTTTACGGCTTTAGATTGGCAAAAAAATCCCTCATCAATCTTATCCAAAATTAAAACAAAAAATTGGCTAACACAAAAAGTTTGGAGTCAGTGGGGAACTCGATGTTCTTTGGCATCACGGTGGTATCGACGATAACTTTTTTAAGGCCATGTCGCAAATCAACTTTCTGAAAAATCTGAACCCTTGATTTACAAGGGCTCGTCGAGTTTAAAAATGGTAAGAAATGGGGATTTGCGACAGTTCCAAAACGGATTGGCTTTGGAGGCTGACCGCCAGCGCTGCGCTCTGATTGGTAAAGATCGGAAAATTCAGATTCCAAATTATTCCAAGGAATCATCTTCGATAAAATCATCATCTCATGTTTTGGGTTGAGCTCACTGCTTAATCTTCCTCTAAAAATATCTTCCTGGCGATTATCGATACGAGATGGCTTCATGACTTTTTTACTGAATTTATTTGCCGGAAAATGAAGGGTGACACCTAATTTTCTGGTAAAAAAATAGTAGAAGAAGAAAGTGTTATGGAGTCAAGCGGGATATGGGGTGGGGTGGTTTTTAGGGTTGACTATTTATCGCTTTTTCCATCGTGTTCACGGCATTTTTGACCACGGTAACTACTGTTATTTTTGGCAGATTATTCATCTTTGGTTTTTATGATTTTCTAATAATAAATGGCTCAATACGAAACTGATTTTTCGCAGAATTTTCCAAAAAAAACTTATTAAAAATTATTTTTAGTAAATCGTCATTGGCATGATTAGTGATTTTGAATCCACAAGCCTTTACTAGAGCAAAACCGGCAGCAATATCCCAAATTTTTATTTTAGCCGCCCTGTAATAAGCGTCAGCATTACCATCACATAAAAAACAAAACTTTAATGAGCTGGCAATATTAATAAAATTTATTTCCCGCCTCACTCCTGAAAGTAATTTTTTTATCTGATTAAACTCATCTTCTCTTCTGGTTGTGATGATAGTTATTTTATCTTTAGGACCGTCCTTTTCTTGGGGAATTTTTATAATTTTACCCACACTTGTTGCATTGATAATTTTGTAACAACCAAACCATGAATCAGCATAATATAAAATATCATCAACTGGCAAATAAATGATCCCCAAAACAAGATCATTATCCAATTTAAGCGCAACATTGATTGTAAATTCCTTGCTGCCTTTGATGAAAGAATCGGTACCATCAATAGGATCAATAATGAAAGCTTTGTCAGACAAAATAGCTGCCAAATTTTCTGCAACATTACCCTCTTCCGAGATAGTTTTAATATCGGGATAAAATTTTTCTAAATTTTTGGTTAAATATTGATTTACTGCAAGATCGGCCTTGGTCACAGGCGAGTCATCACTTTTGACTTCACAAGCTATTTTTTGATCTGGCTTAAAATATTTTAACGCAATTCTTCCTGACTCAATGACTATCTCGATAACCTTGTCATATTCTGGATTAATATATTTTTTCATAAAGCTCCAAATCACTGATTGTATCAATCTCACCCCACTTATCACTTATTGCTACAGCCTTTATTTTCCTTCCTTTAGTAATCAAAATTTGCAACATCGTCGTACAATCAAGCTTGTTAATATCATAACCTTGTAAGATTTTTTTGGCATCATTCCAGCCATGTTTAGTGAATCTTAATAGACCCATAAACTGACCTTGAATTTCATTAAAATTTTTTGGCTTTTTTCCTATTTCCTGCAAAAAGCTATTTTTATCAATTTTGAACGACTCCAGATCTTGTAAAGGATTATCAAACCTTGCTGACCATAATTTCTGGAAATTAACATCATAAGTAATCGCAACATCAGAACCATCGGACATTAACTTCTCTACAATTTTAAATTCATAAACAATATCGCTATAACTGACTATCGTCGTATCTGCCATTAAATATTCATCGGCACAAAAAAGGGAGACAACCATATTGCTGGTCTCCCAGCTTTTATTTTCGAATTTTTTTTTGAGCCCTAAATGTTGGATTTTATTTCCTAGATAACCAGTAACAACAGCAATATTTTGAATTCCAACATCCTGCAAAGCCATGATCTGCCAATGCAATAATGGTTTCCCTTTTAGTTCGACCAAACATTTTGGCTTATCATCAGTAAGAGAAAGTAAACGACTACCTCTACCGGCCGCTAATATCAGAGCTTGCATAGAATTTTTTGAAAAAATTTATATCTTCATTCTCAAATGGTTGACATCTTTCCGGATGCCACATGATGCCGCTGATATTATAACTTTGATGATTTACTGCTTTTACAACACCATCATAAGATTTTGCCAATACTGATAAATAGCGGTTAGTTTCTGTAGTACCGTATTTGTGATAACTATTGACCACACGCTTCTTACCATCAACAACAATTTCCTGCATATCCATTACATGACCATCAACTTTCTGTAATTTTATGCCAAAATAATTTTGTATTTTTTGCATACCTCTGCAAACACCAAGTAGCGGTAATTTATTTTTTATTGAAAGCTCAATTAAATATTCCTCGATTCTCTCTCTTTCTTTTCTAGAGCCATTAAGGGACTGTCGCAAATCCCCATTTCTTACCATTTTTAAACTCGACGAGCCCTTGTAAATCAAGGGTTCAGATTTTTCAGAAAGTTGATTTGCGACATGGCCATTAAGAACAGAAATCTCCCCCCCTCCAGTAAGCAAGATTCCTGCTACATTACAACAATTAAGCAGCTCTACAGCTAAGATAAGATTATTTGGTAACAACAAAGGAATGAGATCGATCTTATTAAAAAAATCATACCATCTTTTGTCGATAGAATCTCTTTGCTCTTCGGTTTCATCTATAAAAATATCTCTCTGAGTAACTGCGATTAATTTCATTGTCTGAATTATTAATTGATACAAGTCGCCTTCTGATTCATACAATCTAGACTAATTTTTTTATTTCTCTTTAAGGTTTCGTATAAGTTTCCTGCCCCGATTATTGCCGGAATTCCAAGCTCACTTACTCTGATTGCCATATGTGAATTAACCCCGCCATATTTAGTGATAAGTCCTTTAATTTTGTGAGAAAAAATCCAGTCATATCCTGGGTCGGCACTTTCAATCATTACTATTTTTCCAGCAATGTTCCTGTCGCTATTCTGTAAAACTTTTAACTCTCCAATAACTTTATTTTGAGTGATGTAGTTAGGACGCGACTCTAATTCATAAAAAGCAAAAACATCATCGGCGGAAGTTATTAATATTGGCAAATTAATAACTTTGGTCACTTCAAACCTTTCTTTTCTGCGTTTGATAGAAGCGGTGATAATTTTTTTAGGATCAGAAGAATTGCTGTTCAGAGATAGTATGGAGTTAGTATGGGCATAGGCAGAATCCTCGAGAGAAATTCCCAAATCTTTAACAGCAACATCACCGTAAATTTTTAAAAAATCACTTAAGCTTTTGGTAAAAATAAATTTGGAATATTCTCGTGCTTCAATTGCGCCTTTGATGAATTCAAAAAGATCTTTTACATCGATTTCAAAACCATTTTCATCAAGAGCATCTTGAATATTAACTAGTTTAGAGCTCGATAAACAAAAATTATTTTGTTCATTTTTAATATTTTTCTTTTGTGACCAGGCAAAATAACCATCACAATCTTCATCATATCTTTTTGATAAAATATCGTAAGTCCCTGGACGCAAGTGACCATATTTTTTTAAAAAGTTTTTCTTATCTAATTTTTGAAAATCCTCTTTGATGGAGAAACTTATCGTATTGAGTGAGGATAAAAAATTATGATATTCGACTTGAGTAAGAAGATTTTTCTTCACCATCGATTTCAGAATCTCAACCGCAATAAAGCCAGCTCTGGCAAGGCCAGCGAATGGAAGCGTACCATATCTTTTACAATCTTCAATCAACCAATAAAGTTTGGCATATTTATCCAAACTACTATCAAGAATTGTTTTATGACGAGATTTTAAAATTTCGATTTTCTTTAAATCCTCTCTCCACAAACCAAATTTTGGGGAAATAATTTTGTTGGTTAAATCCAGTAAAGATTTTTTAATCTGAAAAATTTCATCAGATGAGAACCCTTGCCTCTTAAGCTCTAATAACCTTTTTGAAATATCAAAAGTAAAGCATGAAAAAACGATTTCGAATTCAACCTTATCGTGCAATTGTGGATTCTTGATCAATTTTTGAAGATAAAAATTAACCAACTTTTGTGCAATTTTTTGATTTAATCCCGCCGGAATAAAAGAGTTAAAACTAACCCTAATATCGATATAGGGCATGCCATCAAGCTCAACCAACAAAGGAAAACTTCTTAAATTGCGATATCCGTAACTATCACGTTGATAAGCCCAGATTGAATTGGTGATAACTTCACGATATAATGAAACTGCAAGCGGATTGGGCTTGATGCCAATAATTTCTGCCGGATTCCAATCTGGCATCACTCCATAAATTGCCCGATCACCACATAAATAAGGATGCTTCTTCATCCAAGAAGCAAGGCTGGTGCTGATAGATTGTAGAATTTTATAATGCTCACTCTCATCAATTTTATTCTGTTGACTAACGACCAGTGGCCTAACTTGAAAAAGATAAAGTTTATTTTTTTGATCGATTGCAAACTCGATGTCTAAGGTCGAACTTTTAGTGATTATCTCCAACTCAAAACAAAGTGCTAAAATTTTATCACGAAAATCACCAAATTTCTTACGATATAATCTATGACAATAAAAAGTTCTGAGATTGTTGCTATCACCAGAAGTAACAGAATTTGTGCGTCCAGATTTATCATCAAAATTAATTACGATGTAAGGTGCGCCATTACTTGGATCTTTGGTAAAAGCAACTCCAGCGAGTTTTACATCTTTTAGAAACGGCTGAACAAAAATCTCATGTTCAACATTTCGATCACCAAAACCTTCTATGATTTTTTCAATTGCGAGAAAAATTTCTTTTTCTCCTAAAACTCCTAAAATCGAATCAAAATGACCGGCAAGAGAAAATCTATTACCATCCTCATCAGCAGAAGAACTTCTAACTATCAAGTGGCGCGAGAGCCATCCTAACAATTTTAACTTGGTAATAATCTTCTTTTTATCTCTTTGCCACTCATCAACTAAAAAACAAAATTGATCCAAAATAATCGCGCTTTTTAGCCGACCTTTTAACTTTTTTAAAGTTTGTGCTTTTGAATATTTCATTACACATTTATTTGCGCTTTATTGACCAAGCACGAGTTAAATATGTCGACTTAACACACTCAAGATGTGCTATTTTTTTCTGAACATAGTCCATAAATTCAGTAAATTTGTCACCAAGTTGGTATTGCTAAAGACTTATCTGAATTAGTACAAAAAACTAAACACCTGTTAGATAACAAAGAAAAATTTCGAGAGAATATAATAAAATTGAGGCAAGATAAGATTTATAATTTCGGTAAGAGTGAAGAATACATTGCAAACAGTATCCTAACCATCATCAATAAAAAAGATTTGGGAAATGAATGCATAAAATTCAACCTAGAAGCAACACAGTAAAACAATAAAGATATGGCAAAAGTTTTTTGGGTTACAGGATTATCTGGTTCAGGAAAAAGTTTTATCGCATCTGAATTAGTTAGACTGCATAAAAAAAAATCTATTCCGGTAATTTCGTTAGATGGAGATATCTTAAGAGAAGTATTCGGTAATCAGTTTGGTTACACAAAGGAAGAAAGACTGAAAGCCGCTAAACAATATGCTCGGCTGTGCAAAATGCTTGTTGAGCAAGATATCAATGTGGTGTGCGCCACAATATCTCTATTTCATGAAATACACGTTTGGAATCGACGAAATATCGGTGGTTATATAGAGATTTTTATTTCATCCGATTTAGCCGCTATAAAAAAAATAGATGTTAAAAAAATATACAATCAAAGCAGCAAGAATGGGCTAAAACACGTTATGGGTATGGATATAAAGCCAGAATTCCCTCAAAAACCAGATTTTATTATCGAGAATTCTTTTAATAAAAAAGTTAACAGCACCATCAAAAATATTTTCGACAAAATGGCCTTATCATAAAGCAGAAAACAGCTGATAAATATAACAACATCACCGCTTTACTCACCTTAAATAAGAACAAGAAAAGCTTTGGCTCAAACTTAAATTGTAATTTTCCATCGCCTTCCGGGGCAATTACAGACATAAAATTATAAGTTATTTTACTCATGACACAAGAAATTTTCACAAAAATTTTTAAGCAAAATCTTTGGGGTTCTGATGAATCCATTTCTGGTCCTGGGTCTGAGTTAAGAAATACAATCAATCTGAGAAATGATCTCCGTTATTTGATCAAAACACTGCGAATCAGCTCAATTCTTGATGTTCCATGTGGTGATATGAATTGGATGAGTAAGGTTGATTTGGAAAATGTGAGATATGAAGGTTGGGATATTGTGGAGGATTTAATTAACAAAAATAACAGAAAGTTTTGTCAATGTAGAAGCATGAAATTTTTTTGTAAGGATGCCTTATCTGATTTGTTAATTAAATCAGATCTAATCATTTCACGCGATATGCTTATCCACTTTCCCTTCCTTGCAACTTGGAAATTTTTAGAAAATGTAGTTTGCAGCGGCTCAAAATATCTTTTGACAAGTTTTTGCGATACAAGTGCCCAAAACATCAACATTCAATTTGGTCAATATTATCCTGTTAATTTGGAAAAACCGCCATTCAATCTTGGAAGGGCGTTATTTTATATTAAAGAAGAGGAGCCTAACAAATATATGGCTCTCTATAAGGTAGAACAAATCAGATGCCACGTGAAATACGTGCTGAAAAACCATGAGTTATATGACAAACAGAATTAGAAATGTGACAATCAAGGGAATTAGCTTTTTATTTTCAGATTCTTCGAATTCCAGTACCATCGAACTCTTAAACAACGAATTCAACAGAGGCGAATATAGCTTTGTTTTTGAGGATAAAATTAAATTTGATCATGGTGTATAGTCATTGATATCGGTGGTAATGTAGGAGTGTTTTCCATCTTTCTTGCTAAAAAATTCCCCTTTTTAAAAATTTTTGCTTTCGAGCCAGTGTTTGAGAATTGGCGCAGTTTTAAAAGAAATATAAAAATTAATAATGTTGAGGGGCGTATAAAATTATATAATTTAGCGATTAGTGGTGCCAAAGGTTTTGTTAAGTTAACTACATGTATGCATAATACTGGTGCATCTTCAATGATTGATGGTCTTAATGTTTTGTATAATCCAAATCCAATCAAAACAGAAACAGTAAAATCAATTACTTTAGATCAGGTTTTTTGTGAGAAAAAAATCAATCATTGTAAATTGTTAAAAATAGATTGCGAAGGAGCGGAGTTTGAGATTCTTTATAACTGCAAAAATCTTGATAAAATTGAATATATTGTTGGTGAAACCCATTCTTTTGATCAGGAAAAAAACAACAGAAAATCATTACTCGAATATCTTGGTAAAAGATTTAACCAAAATAAAATGCAATTTAGCGGATTTTAATTTCTAACGTAACTTTTAAAAGCTATGCACACAAAACAACACATTACATCAATCAAAAACATCTTCCCACATATCTCATCCATCCTCGAGGTTCAATGCGGCGGAGGGTATGATATTGAAAATTGCCTCGCGTTGCAGCATAAGAATTTGCGCTATATCGGTGTTGATGTTCGTGATGAAGAAATTTTCGATAATCGCCAATATTTTCGTAATGAAAAAAACAAAATCTTTATGGTTTTGGATGCCAGCAACGAGCCTTTGCCGCAGGCGGATTTGATTGTGGCTGTTGGCATGGCACCTTGTTTGCCGATCGCCAATATTTGGTCGTTGCTAGAAAATATTCGTGATTCCGAAGGAACATATTTTGCCTTCGATTATTACACTTCCGGCGAAGAAATGAATGCTGATATTGAGCTTCCAGACGATGAAAAAATGGATAAAAATTTCAAAGCCAAAAAGCGTCCGATCAATCTTTGTCAAGCGCCGTTTTATTTTCCTAATCCACAATTTTTGATTCCAACTGATGATCCAAATCATCTTGTCGCTTTCTACAAAATCCGCGATGTCAGCTATTTCATGGATTGGCATAATGACGATGTTTCCAAATTGCGCATGCAGCTGGTTAATCGTGTCGAAAAAGATGTCGCTCTGCTTGAAGAATCATTCATGCGCGAACCAAATGGTGCTAAAATGTTCGAGGAGATGATGGTAAAATTCCTTGAAATTCAGCCCGCTGATCACAATCAGAAATATTACTATGACGAGCCGTGCAAAACCATCATCAACCGTGTTAACGGCCTATCGAACCGCAACAATATTTTCCGTCTGGTTTATCGCTCTGAACTGGAAAATCTGCGTAAGGAAAATTATGAATTCGTCAATGAAGACAATTTCATTCATGCACAGGTTTTAGCTAAGGATTATATCAGATGGAGATTTGGCCTTTCGCTATGGATTGATTGATGATCCGCGCAGCTGTAAAAACATTCTTCAAATCAGAAATCGCCATCGGCATTTCACTATTGGTTGCAACTGCTGTAGCGTTGCTTGCTGCAAATTCTTCCGAATATCAAACTTATCGTGATTTTCTTGCAATCAATGCGCCGATCAATCTTGGTTTTGTTGCAAAAAATTTAACTCTGCTTGATTGGATCAATGATGGATTGATGGCGATTTTCTTTTTGTTGGTTGGGATGGAGCTGAAGAGAGAAATTTTAATTGGTGAACTTTCGAGCAGACATAAACTTGCACTTCCAGCAATTGCCGCAACCGGCGGAGTTATTGTGCCATTGCTGATTTTTTCTTTTTTCAATTATCACAGCACCGAAAATATGCGCGGTTTTGCGGTGCCATGCGCAACCGATATTGCCTTTGCCTATGGCATAATTTCGCTTTTTGGCAGAAAAATTTCTAATTCGTTGAGAGTTTTTTTGGTTGCTCTTGCTGTGCTCGATGATCTTGCGGCAATTTTGATTATCGCTGTTTTTTATTCAGGAACAATTGATGCCAATTTTCTTTTTTATGTCGCGATAATTATTGCTTTTCTGGCGTTCTTGAATTTCAAAAATTCCAATCGCATTTCGCTTTATTTGATTGGTGGCGCAATTTTGTGGTTGATGGTTTTGAAATCCGGAATCCACGCTACTCTTGCCGGCGTTCTCACCGCCATGTTCATCCCAATGCAAATTCGCAACCAACCGATTTTGCCAAAAATTGCTCACAAAATTGCGCCATCGGTGAATTTTTTGATTTTGCCGGTTTTTGCTTTTGCCAATGCCGGCGTGCGTATTGAAAATTTTTCAGCGGAAATTTTTTTACAACCTTTAGTGCTGGGAATTGCTTTAGGATTATTTTTTGGCAAACAAATCGGCGTAATGCTATTTGGTTTTGCTGCGATTTTTTTCAAAATAGCCCATCTCCCGCGCGGCACTAATTGGCTTGAATTTTATGGCGCGGCGATTTTTACCGGCATCGGTTTCACCATGAGTATTTTCATCGGTTCGCTAGCTTTTGTTGATAATCACCTGATGCTTGATGAAACAAAAATCGGAGTTCTGCTTGGTTCTCTATTTTCCATTTTATATGGAAGTTTGATCACTTTTCTAGCAACAAAAAAATTCTAACTATGAAACTAAAACGCGCCTTTTCCCTAATTGAGCTTTCTATCGTAATTTTAATTATCGGAATTCTTGTTGCCGGTATTACTCAAGCAAGTCGTTTGGTTGCACAAATGAAAATTGCGTCAGCGCGCACACAAACTCAAAGCGCTCCGGTTACCAGCATTAAAGGTTTAATGTTATGGCTTGAAACCACCATGGAAACCGCCTTTCAAACCAGCGAAGCCGAAGATGTCGCTAACGTTACTTTATGGAATGATTACAGCCCACAATCAGTTTCCAAAAACAATGTTAGCAGAGGAACAAGTGATAATAATATCACCTACAAAACCAATGGTATCAACGGTTTGCCATCTCTTTCTTTTGGAGGATCAACTGGTGCTACCACATTTTTAAGCGGAACTTTGATCAGCAATCCAAAAGATATTTTTACATTTTTTTTAGTGGCAAAATCAGATGACACCACTTCTACAAATTATCGCATAGCATTTTTAAATGGCGGAACAGCTCCAAGTGTAAATGGCTGGATATATCAAAAAGGTGGAGGAGGGGGTGTCAATAATGGTAAAAGAGTTTTAACCTTATGGAGTTCAATTGATTCCGCTGGTTCTAATATTACCTCTAATCCTGAAATTATTTCAGCAACTTATGATGGAACCAATGTGAAACTCTGGGCCAATGGAACAGCTGAAACTCTCAATAATCCAAGCGGCTCTATTGCTACTCCGATTACTGCAATTTACGTCGGAAATTCACCAAATGGTTCTTATCCATGGCAAGGTCTTATCGGAGAAATTATCGTTTTTGATTCAGTGTTAAAAAACGCAGATCGTAAAGATGTCGAAAAATATCTTGGTAAAAAGTGGGGAGTAAAAATTAATTAATTTTTGCAGCGATTTCTTCAGCGATTTTCTCAATTTTTTTATAATCCTTTCCTTCAACCATAATGCGAATCAGGTTTTCTGTTCCTGATTTTCTAACCAGCACTCGCCCATCATGTCCAAGTTCATGTGATTTTTCTTCGATGAATTTTTGTAATGATTTTTCCTCCAGTGGATTTTTTTTGCTGTCGAATTTTACGTTTTTCAAAATTTGCGGAAAGGCTTCAAAAAGATTCAGAATTTGACTAACTGGTTTTTTAGCATCACAGACAATTGATAAAACCTGCAATGCCGCAACCAAACCATCGCCAGTGGTGGAATAGTCAGAAAGCACGATATGTCCTGATTGTTCGCCACCGAAATTGCATCCTCGTTTTTTCATTTCCTCGAGAACGTAGCGATCGCCAACTTGAGTGCGGATTGTTGAAACGCCGATGTAATTAAGATAATTTTCAAGCGCCAAATTTGACATTTGCGTAATCACCACTGTGTCTTTTTTGAGATTTCCTTCATTATGCAATTTTTCGGCGATGAGCGCGATTAGCTTGTCGCCTGAAACGGCATGACCCTGTTCATTAACAATCAAAACGCGATCAGCATCGCCATCCAGCGCAATTCCGATATCAGCTTTTTCTTCTAAAACTTTTTTGCATAATTTTTCGATGTGGGTTGAGCCGCAATTTTCATTGATGTTAAAGCCATTTGGTTCGGTGCCGATTTCAATCACATCAGCGCCAAGCTCCCAGAAAATTTTTGGCGCAATGTTGTAGGAAGCGCCGTTAGCGCAATCGACGACAATCTTTATTCCGGTTAAAGTTTTGTCTTTGGGAAAAGAGTTTTTGACAAATTCGATATAACGGTTGGAAGCGTCATCGAGCCTTTGAACGCGTCCGAAATCTTCTGATTTGGCCAGATATTTTGTGATGTCGCCTTCGATCAAATCTTCAATTTCCTTCTCCAATTGATCGGAAAGTTTATGCCCGTCGCGAGTGAAAATTTTTATACCATTATCGTGATATGGATTGTGCGATGCTGAAATCATGATGCCGATGTCAGCGCGAATTGAGCGTGTCAGCATTGAAACCGCAGGGGTTGGTACCGGCCCAACCAAAAACACATCCATGCCAACGGCAGCAAGTCCGGCGGTTAAAGCCGGTTCAATGACATATCCGGAAAGGCGCGTATCTTTGCCGATAACTACGCGATGACGATGATTGCCATTGGTAAATTTTGCACCAACCGCCATTCCAACGCGCAAAGCGATTTCCGCCGTCATTGGAAATTTATTTGCCGTTCCGCGAATTCCGTCGGTTCCGAAATATTTTTTGTTAGACATAAAACTAGTTTTTCCTGACCCCGCAACAAGTGCAAGGTGACATGGTTCTGGAGTTATACTCAAAACAGTGTCACCCCGCACTTGTTGCGGGGTCCACCAGCAACTCAAAATATAAATCCTTCCACTCTGAATTCATTCTTTGAATTGCATTTAACTTAATTGATCTCTTCCATTTTTTTATCAACTTTTCTCTAGCTATAGCATCCCTAACATCTTCATACACTTCGAAATAAACCAATATTTTTAAACCATACTTTTTTGTAAAACCTTCAATCTTTCCTTTTTTATGTTCAAAAATTCTTCTTTGAAGATCATTCGTTATTCCGGTGTAAAAAGTTCCGTTGGGTTTATTGGTTAGAATATATGTGTAATATGGCATGTGGTTTTGATTGGGTATAGACCCCGCAACAAGTGCGGGGTGACATGGTTTTAAGTATTACTCAAACAATGTCACCCCGCACTTGTTGCGGGGTCTATTTAAACGAGACGCAAAATTTTAAGAACCTGCCTAAAATTTGGGGTTAAAAAAGACTTAGGACAGGTTCTTAGAACAATTATATTTGGTTTTTCAAAACCTCAATTGCTTGCAAAATGTTGTCTTTCATGGTTCCACCGCCCATGGCAAAATCTTTTTTTCCACCACCGCCTTTGCCGCCAATTGTTTCGATAATTGGAGCGATAAGCTTGGTTGCGTCAAATTTTTCTTGTAGATCGTTGGTCACCGCAACACATACCGAAACTTTTTCATCTTTGCAGGCAAAAAATGCGATGATGTGCAAAGTTGAGAATTCGGAATCTGTTTTAATTTTGGCAACAATATCGCGAATATCTTTTGCTTCGGCATCATCAAAAATGTGAGCAAGTAAGTTAATAGCACCAATTTTTTCTGATTTTAGATTGGTTAGATTTTTAAAGAGATTTTGTTTTTTCAGTTGCTCAATTTCCTTATCGCGCCTTTTTAGCTCTTGTTCTAGCTTGTTTAAATTTTTTTCATCGCGGTTGATATTTTCAGATTCTTTTCCGCCGAGTTGCAAAATTTCCTGATTTTTTTGAGCAATCTTCTTGTGATAATTTTGAATAAGATTTTGTAATTTTTTTTCTTCTTCAGCCAAATATTTTTTTGCTGCATCAGCGGTTTTGGCCTCGATTCTTCTGATGCCAGAGGCAATGGATTTTTCTGAAATAATTTTAAAGATTCCGATTTCAGAAGTGTTTTTAACGTGAGTTCCGCCACAAAGTTCAACAGAATTTCCCATTGAAACTACACGAACTTCAGCATCATATTTTTCACCAAAAAGCGCTTCTGCGCCAGAAGATTGAGCCTTATCCAGAGCCATTATGTTAGTGTTTACAGGATTTTCTGCTTTGATGTTTTTGTTAACCAAATCTTCAACTTTTTTAATTTCTTCTGCGGTCATGGCGCGGTTAAAATTGAAATCAAAAGTGAAATATTCAGCGTCAACATTTGAGCCTCTTTGGGAAATGGAATTTCCTAAAATTTCTTTCAAAGCTTTATGCATCAAGTGCGTTGCCGAGTGATTTGCAGCGCGCATCGCGCGTGTTATTGAGTTTACTTCTGCAAGCACTTCATCACCAACTTTTAAATCACATTTTTGGTTGAAAAAGAAGTGAAAAAAAACTCCGCCGGCAAATTTTTTTGTTTCGGAAATTTCAACATTGCCAATTTTTCCATCATCACCTTTTTGACCGCCGGAAGTGGCGTAAAATGGGGTTTGGTTTAGGATTATACCATTTTCTAAAACCGCTAAAATTTTTGCTTTTGTGCTCAAAGTTTCGTAACCCAAAAATTTTGTTTCGCCGAATTTTTCCTTGAGATCGAAAAATATTTTTTCTTCCGCAACTTCGCCAGAACCTTTCCAATTGGCCTTGGCGCGCTCGCGTTGCAATTCCATTTCGTGATTAAATTCTTCAGTATCAACTTCGATATTTTTTTCTTTGAGAATATCTTGTGTCAGGTCGAGTGGGAAGCCATAAGTGTCGTAAAGTTTGAAGGCGATTGAGCCGGAGAGTTGTGCTTCGTGCTTCGTGCTTCGTGCTTCGTGCTTTGTTGTGATGTGCGTGATTTCTTCTTCTAAAATTTTTAAACCCTTCTCCAAAGTTTCACGAAACTTTTCTTCTTCGGTTTTTAGTGTATTGGTGATAACGGCACGAGCTCTTGATAATTCAGGGTAGGCGGTGCCCATTTCTTTTATCAGCGCATCGACAAGTTTATACATTGAAGCCTCGCGCGCTCCTAATTTATGGAGTTGGCGCATGCCTCGGCGCATGATTCTGCGCAAAACATAGCCGCGTCCTTCATTGCTTGGCAACACGCCGTCAGAGATCAGAAAGCATGATGAACGAAGATGGTCAGCAATGATTTTAAGTTCTGGTTGGATCATGTTTGTATTTTGGACCCCGCAACAAGTGCGGGGTGACATCGTCTGAGTATTACTCTAGGCTTTGTCACCCCGCACTTGTTGCATTTAGGGCGTCGCCCCGCACTTGTTGCATTTAGGGCGTCGCCCCGCACTTGTTGCATTTAGGGCGTTGCCCCGCACTTGTTGCGGGGTCTATTTTTAATTCACCAAGTGAATCGAAACTTCCACCACCGGCCTTTTGCCCATTAGATCTTCAAAGATTTTGAGCAATTTTGAGCGCAGCGATTTTTCGATTTCAGAAAGAATTTTTGATTCCTGCAATTTTTTTCTTTTTTTCCTTTTTTTCAAGAAATGCAGCCCAAAACCTTCATGTAAATCAAGCTCGCGTGCTTTATTTTTTAGGAAAATCTGAATTTCTTTTTTCATCATTTCTTCTGCGGCGAAGTCGCGTTTCAAATCGTAAGAGCCGATGCAGTTTATGCGAATGCGTGAAACGATGTTGAGTGAATCATTAACCGCGAAGGAAAATATGGCCACACCGCTTTGCTGCAATTTTTTGCGTTCACGGATTATTTCGCCTTTGAGATCGAGAAGTTGTTTGCCATCAACGCCAAAATAACCCGATTTTACGAAGCCGATTTTTTCAGAATTTTCATTGTCAATTTTTACTACCAGACCGTTTTCAATTTGAATTACGCGCGCAACGCCACATTCTTTTGCCAATTCGCAATGTGTTTTAGTGTGCAAAAATTCACCATGAACCGGAATTGCCACTTTTGGTTTGGCCAAAGCATACATTTCGCGCAGCTCATCTTGCGACGGATGGCCGGAGACATGAACGAAATGGTCTTTTTCTGTCATCACATCGATCTGGTTTTTGGCCAGCTCGTCGAAAAGCTCGAAGATTTTTTTCTCATTTCCGGGGATAATTTTGGAAGAAAAAATCATCAGATCGCCTTTAGTAAAACGAACTGACGGATGAGTATCGGTAGCAATTTTTCTTGTGGCCGCCATCGGTTCGCCCTGGCATCCGGTGGCGATGACTAAAATTTCTTTTTTGTTGTAAAATCTGATTTCCTTATCGGATATAAAATCAAAATTTTCCGTGAAATATCCGCTTTTCTTTCCGACTTCATGAAGGCGATGCAGTGAGAATCCGAGGAGCGCTATCTTACGTCCGACATCTCTGGCAATGCGTGCTATGGTGTGAATTCTGGCGATATTCGAGGCGAAAGTTGTGACGCCAACCAGATTTTGCCTTCCCGCAATTAAACTTTTTAGTGAGTCGTAAAGTTCGCCTTCAGAGCGTGAATGTCCTTCGGACAACGCATTTGTTGAATCGCAAACCATCGCAAGAATTTCGCCACGTTCGCCGTAATTTTTGATTTTTTCTTTTTCGGAAATCTCGCCAACAACCGGATTGGGATCAAATTTCCAATCGCCGGTGTGAAGAATATTGCCTTTATGAGTTTTAATCATCAAAGCCTTCATCTCCGGAACCGAGTGAGTGAGGCCAATAAATTCGATGGTGAATGGATTAAGATTCAAATTGCGCGAACCATCGATAATGCGGATTGGAACGACCTTGTCCAATTTGAACTCCGCAAGCTTGCTCTGCAAAAAATTGGCGCCGAAATTAGTTGCGTAAACCGGCGCTTTCAGCTCTTCCCACAAATATTGCACCGCACCCATGTGATCTTCGTGGATGTGAGTGAGCACTATTCCAACCAGATTGTGACGATGTTGTTTGATGAAGGAAATGTCGGGCGTCATCATATCGACACCAGGAACATCATAAGCAAAACCAACGCCGCAATCAACCATCAACCATTTGCCATCGAGATGATAAAGATTGAGATTCATCCCAATTTCATTGGCGCCGCCGAGGGGAAGGAAGAGGAGGTCGGAGTGGTGTTTTTTTAAGTTAAGATCCATTTTTGTGCTTCGTGCTTCGTGCTTCGTGCTTCGTAGCACTTCGTGCTTTGTGCGTTGTAGCATGATGATTAATAAAACCGTTTATGAGTTGTTTGCAGCGAGTGATTTTTTCTGAAATTTGTTTGAAAGAAGTTTCAGCTAGGAAGTTCTGATTATTCGCTATCAAGCATTGTGTTTCAAGCTCATAAATAGAGCCACGAGCAATAAACAAAAACTGAATAATTTCCTTCGAGTTTTTTCTGCCACATCCTTCTGCTATGTTTGACGGTATAGAAATCGCACTTCTTCTAATCTGATTTGATAAACAAAATAATTCTTCTTTTGGGAAATTTTTAGTGCACGAATAAATCATATCACAGATTTCAACCGCAACTCTCCAGACATCAAGTTCTGTGTAGGATTTATTATTTTTGTTTTTTGACATATTTAAGTTTTACGAAGCACGATGCACGAAGCACGAAGCACGATCAAATGTTTCTTTCATAAACAATTCCCAACCCATCGAGAGTCAGCTCTGGCTCGTGATGCACTTCCAGGTTTTTCAGTGCATCTTTGAAAATTTCGGCGAGACCGCCGGTGATGATATGGGTTGTTTTGTGGTTTAATTCCTTTTCGATTTTTTCAATCATTCCTTCAATCAGCGAGATATATCCGAAGTAAACGCCGGAATTCATTGCTTCAATGGTGCTTTTGCCAATGACATTTTTTTGTGGTTTTACCGAAATTCTTGGCAATTGTGCTGTCATGTCATGCAACGCCTTTAGCGAAAGATTTATGCCGGGTGCAATTATGCCGCCCAAATATTCGCCATTATTTCCTACGATATCGAAGGTGGTGGCTGTGCCGAAATCTATGATGATCAGATTGCCGCCAAATTTGTCATAACCGGCGATTGCGTTGACTAGACGATCATATCCAACTTCATTTTTGTTATTGACCTTAATTTCAATATTAAGCCGCGTTTTTTTATCGCCGATGATGAGAATTTTTTTGGCAATTTCCTCGTTCAAGAATTTTTTTACCGCTTCGTTGAGATAACCGGTAAGGGTTGGTACAACCGATGCGATAATGCAGCCGGTGATTTTCAGACAGTCAATTTTATCGGTTAGAAAAAGCTCGATAATATCAACCGCATAATCATCGGCAGATTTCTTCGAGCTGCTGGTTAATCTCCATTTGTGAGTCAATTTTTTGCCATCAAAAAGTCCGATGACGATGTTGGTGTTTCCTATGTCGAAGGCGAGGAGCATCTTATTTCAATTTTTTGCAGGCATCTGAAATGCGTTGCATCGCATTTTGTAAAAATTCTTCGGAAGCGGCATAAGAGATTCTGAAAAAACCTGATGCACCAAATGCTATGCCAGGAACCACTGCTACCAACGCTTCTTCAAGAAGATAGCTGGCAAAATCATTGTCATTTTCAATGGTTTTTCCGGCTGAAGTTTTTTTGCCAAAAAGTCCTTGGCATGAAGGAAAAACGTAGAAGGCGCCATTTGGCTTGTTGCAATTGATGCCGTCAATTTTGTTAAGCATCGCAACCATCATATCACGACGTTTCTCAAAAATTTTTTTACTCATCGTGATGTAATCTTGCACTCCATTCAAAGCCTCAACTGATGCTGCTTGTGAAATAGAGCAGGGGGATGAGGTGCTTTGTGATTGGATCATCGCCATGGCTTTGATCAATTTTTCTGGCCCGCCAGCAAATCCAATTCGCCATCCGGTCATGGAATAGGCTTTAGAGACGCCGTTAACGACAAGAGTGCGTTCTTTTAAACGTGGCTCAATTTGTGCAATTGTTGCAAATTTTAGCCCGTCGAAAATTAGATGTTCGTAGATGTCGTCAGTTAAAACATAAATCTGCGGATGGCGCAATAAGACTTCGGCAAGAGCCTTTAATTCTTTATCGCAGTAGCATGAGCCGGTTGGATTGCTTGGTGAATTCAAAATCAGCCATTTGGTTTTTGGGGTGATTTTTTCTGCGAGAGAAGATGGCGAAATTTTGAAATTATTTTTTTCTGATGATTCAACTATCACCGGTTTTCCGCCTGCCAAAAGAACCATATCGGGATATGAAACCCAATAAGGCGCAGGAATAATCACCTCATCATCCTGATTGATTGAAGCAATCAACGCATTGTAAATCACCTGCTTGGCGCCAGTTGAAACGATGATTTCTGACGGTTTATATTCGAGAGAATTTTCGCGTTTGAATTTGGCAATTATTGCTTTTTTTAGTGTGGCAGTTCCGTCAACGGCAGTGTATTTTGTGTCGCCTCTTTTTATCGCTTCAATTGCGGCCTGTTTGATGTTGTCTGGCGTGTCAAAATCTGGCTCGCCCATGCTAAGCGAAATTATGTCTTTGCCTTGAGATTTAAGTTCGGCGGCCTTCATTGATACGGCAATAGTTGGAGATGGTTTGATGTTTGAAATGGATGTTGCAAGAAATGACATTTTACGATTTGACTTTTTTAAGGGTCGCGCGTTTTATGTGCGGCCTTGCCCATTTGTCAATCAATTAACTCTCAACAATGTCTGGAACAGTTGGTACCGATCCGTTATTTTTAGGATTAACTAGACCGCCGATGCTACTTGGCGTCAGCTACACTTTTGCGGCATTAAACGGTATTGTTTCGCTTCTTGCTTTTGTGATTACCAGCAAGTTTTTCTATCTTTTGATTTTATTGCCGGGAATGCATTTGGTTGGATGGTTTATCTGTTTGAAAGAGCCGAGAGCCATCGAACTTTTCATTGCCCGCATGTCAAAATGTAATGTCTGCCGCAACCGTTATTATCATAGCGGTACGAATTCCTACGATGTTTACTGATGCATCCTTACAGAACTCACAATTGCTTTGAACTCAACAAATCAAACATTGGGCAACAGGTTAAACTTTCCGGCTGGGTTCATTCAAAACGGGATCATGGCAGTCTGGTTTTCATTGATCTGCGTGATCACTTTGGCATTACGCAATTGGTTTTTGATGAAAAAAATCTTAAGGGAATTGCATCGGTAAAATTGGAGTCGGTTATAACCATCATTGGTGACGTGGTTAACCGCCTGTTTGAAGCGGTTAATCCAAAAATTTCAACTGGCGAAATTGAAGTAAAAATTGCTGAATTTTTTGTTGAATCTGCTGCCGAACAAATTCCCTTCCAAATAAATTCCGATGAAAATTCTTCCGAAGAATTGCGTTTAAAATATCGTTTCCTCGATCTGCGTCGCGACAAAACTCACAAAAATATTATCCTGCGCAGCCAAGTGATTTCAAGTATCCGCGAGGAAATGACCAAGCAGGGATTTTTGGAAATTCAAACCCCAATTTTAACCGCCTCTTCTCCAGAAGGTGCGCGCGATTATCTCGTGCCGGCTCGTTTGCATCCGGGAAAATTTTATGCTTTGCCGCAAGCGCCACAGCAGTTTAAACAGCTTTTGATGGTTTCTGGTTTTGATCGCTATTTCCAAATTGCGCCATGTTTCCGCGACGAAGATTTGCGTGCTGACCGCGCTCCGGAATTTTACCAACTTGACATGGAAATGAGCTTCGCAACCCAGGAAGATGTCTTCTCCGCCATCGAACCAGTCCTAATCTCAATCTTCCAAAAATTCGGAAAAAAGAAAATCGAAGCACAAAGCACGAAGCACGAAGCACGAACTTTCCCACGCATCACCTACGAAGATGCAATGCTAAAATACGGCATCGACAAGCCTGATTTGCGTAATCCGATTCTACTTTCCGACGTCACAGAAATTTTTCGCAATTCAGAATTTTCAATCTTTGCAAAACAAATAGAGCAGGGTGCAAAAATCCGTGCCATTCCAGCACCAAAATGTGCAGTGCAACCGCGTTCGTTTTTCGACAAAATGATCGAATTTGCGCAAGGCGTTGGTGCCAAGGGTTTGGCCTATATCAACTTTGACGAAAATGGCGAAGCGAATAATTCTGCCAGGGGTCCAATCGCCAAATTTTTAAGTGCGGAAAAACTTTCTGAATTGAAAAAAATTGCCGGATTAAACAATGGTGATGCCGTTTTCTTTTCCTGCGGTAAAGCTCACGAAGCTGCTAAAATCGCCGGTTTGGTGCGTATCAAACTTGGTAATGATTTGAAATTAATTGATGAATCGATCTACAAATTTTGCTGGATTGTTGACTTCCCGATGTATGAGTTAAACGAAGAAACCGGCAAAATTGAATTTTCGCATAATCCTTTTTCAATGCCGCAAGGCGGGCTTGAAGCTTTAAATTCAGCTGATCCGCTTTCAATCAAAGCTTTTCAATATGACATTGTTTGCAATGGTGTTGAGCTATCGAGTGGTGCGATTCGCAATCACAAACCGGAAATCATGTATCGTGCTTTCGAACTTGCCGGCTATGGCCGCGAAGTGGTCGAACAACAATTTGGCGCGATGTTAAACGCTTTCAAATTCGGCGCTCCGCCGCATGGCGGTCTAGCTCCCGGCATCGATCGCATAGTTATGCTTCTTGCCGACGAACCAAATATTCGTGAAGTAATTCCTTTCCCAATGAATGGCAAAGCACAGGATTTGATGATGAATGCACCGGCAGAAGCTTCACAAAAACAGCTGCGCGAATTGTGGGTTGAATTAAAAAATATAAAAAAGTAATTTCGTTTAATTGGGAATGGTATTCCCAGATAAACGAAATATAGCAGATGTTAAAAAGAACCATAGTTCCCACTCTTGAAAAATTATCACGCAGTTTTCCGGTCTTGATGTTAAGTGGTCCGAGACAAGTTGGAAAAACTACTATTCTTGAAGCATGCCTGTCTTCCAAGCGTAATTACGTGACACTTGACGATCATGAAGTGCGTGCTATGGCGCAGAAAGATCCGGCGTTGTTTTTACAGACATATAAGCCTCCTTTGGTGATTGATGAGGTGCAATATGCGCCGCAGCTTTTCAGCTATATCAAAATTATTGTGGATAGGACCAAAAAAAATGGTATGTTCTGGTTGACGGGTTCTCAAAAATTTCATCTGATGAAAGGCATTACGGAAAGTCTTGCTGGAAGAGTCGCTATTGTTGATATTCTTGGTTTTTCACAGTCTGAAATTGCAGATCGTGCCAATAAATCAAAACCGTTTTTGCCAACAAAAAAATGGCTGGATGCGGCGCGAAAAAATGTAAAAAAAACCAAAAATCTGAAAGAAATTTATCATGATATTTGGATTGGTTCTTATCCGCGCGCTGTTTTGGGTAGAAAAGATACTCGTGAAGTTTTTTACAAATCTTACGTTCAAACCTATATTCAGCGTGATGTGCGCGATCTTCTTAAGATTGAAGATGAAACCGCCTTCAGAAGATTTCTACGTATTTGTGCTGCAAGAACCGGACAGCTTTTGAATTATTCCGACATGGCGCGTGATTGTGATATTGATCACAAAACCATCAAATCCTGGTTGTCAATTTTGGAAACTTCTGGTTTGGTTTATTTGCTCCACCCTTACTATCGCAACGTTACAAAGCGTATGGTCAAAGCCCCTAAACTTTATTTTCTTGATACCGGGCTTTGCGCATTTTTGACGCAATGGCCAACACATGAATCTTTGGAGGCTGGCGCAATGTCTGGTGCAATTCTTGAGACTTACATCTTTGCAGAAATTCTTAAAAGCTATTGGCACAATGGCAGGGATGCCTATTTTTACTATTATCGCGATCTTGATCAGAAAGAAATTGATTTGTTGATTGAGGAGGGTGATGTGATTTATCCAATCGAGTTCAAAAAAACTGCAACTCCCAGCATTACAGCCACAAAAAGCTTTTCCACCTTGAAAAAACTTGGAAAAAAAATTGGTAATGGAGCAGTGATTTGTCTGCGCGAAACCGACATAGCACTTTCAAGGGAAGTGATGGCAATTCCAGTTTCATATCTATGAAAAAATTTTTGACCCATTTCTCGCAAAAAGTCGAAGTCAGAGATGGGTTTCTTCGGTTTTAAGACAGGCTCTAAGCAAAATTCTGTGTTTGGGATATTTCGTGCTTCGTGCTTCGGTAATTTTAACCCAAATTTTAACCCATGGAGCACGGAGCGTGAAAAAGATACAGAATTTTAAGAACAATCCCAAATCCTCCGGCGCTTCGCGCCACCTCCTTTTTCAAAGGAGGTCAAGAAAACCCTCTTTGAAAAAGAGGGTGGCATCGCACGTAAGTGCGATGACGGGTGATTTGAGAGAGACAAACTCTAATTCAAAGTTTATCTCCACAAATCCTCCGTCTGATTGCTTCGCAATCAGCCACCTCCTTTTTCAAAGGAGGTTTGGTTCGAAAACCCTCTTTGAAAAAGAGGGTGGCATCGCACGTAAGTGCGATGACGGGTGATTTGAGAGAGACAAACTCTAATTCAAAGTTTATCTCCACAAATCCTCCGTCTGATTGCTTCGCAATCAGCCACCTCCTTTTTCAAAGGAGGTTAGGAAAACCCTCTTTGAAAAAGAGGGTGGCATCGCACGAAGTGCGATGACGGGTGATTTGTGGGAGGCAAACTTCTAATTCTGAGTTTGTATCCATAAATCCTCCGGCGCTTCGCGCCACCTCCTTTTTCAAAGGAGGTTTTGTTTATGAAATTATAAATGCACTCCTGTTTCGTCTTCGCCTCTGCCGGTTCTGGCAAAACCAAAATTCTTACCGATCGGGTTTTAAAGCTGCTGCTGTTGGATGTTTCTCCACATAAAATTCTTTGCCTTACTTTTACCAAAGCGGCCGCATCGGAAATGGAAAATCGTATCAACTCTGCTCTTGCTAGCTGGGTGTTGTGTGATGATTTCGATTTGCGGCAAAAACTTTTTGAGCTGAATGAAAAATGGCCAAACGCAGATGAGATCATAAAAGCACGAACCTTGTTGGTTAAAATTCTCGACGATGAAAACAAAATCAGCATTCAAACCATTCATGCCTTTTGTCAGACTCTGATCAAAATTTTCCCATTTGAGGCCAAGATAAAACCAAATTTCGAGCTGCTTGATGAAGCGCGGGAAAAATTACTGCTCAAACAGGCGCAAAAGGAAGTTTTGCGACAGGAAAATCTGTGGGATTCAATCAGAAAAATCAGCGGCAAAATAAACGAAGAAAGCCTGCAGGGGCTGGTTTTGGAGCTTCTTTCCAAAAAAGAAAAAATTGCTGATATTGCAGAGATGGTTGAAAATATTTTTGATCTCTTCCTGCTTTCCAAAAACCAGAATGAAGAAGAAATTTTTCAGAAATTTTTACAGCAAATCAATCATCAGCTTGCTTCACAACTGGAAGAAACTGGCCTTGCCAGCAATATTGAAATCGCATCGAAGATCAAAAAATTTCTGGAAAATCCGCTGATAGAAAATTTTTCCCTCTACAAATCGGCCTTTTTTACCAATGAAGGCAAACCAAGAAAAATTTACAGCAAAACTAAACATCTTTTGCCACTAATTGACGAGCAATGCCGCATAATCACTGAATGCGAAGACAAATTAAATTCGCTCAAAATCGCCAATGACAGCGCCCTGCTTTTGCATTTTGCCGATGCAATTCTCAAAAATTATTCACACCTGAAAAGAGAAAAAGCGCTTCTTGATTATGACGATCTGATTTTTGAGACCAATAAACTCCTGGCCAATCCAGATTTTTCCGATTGGATCAAAATGAAAATGGATGGCGCGTTTGACCATATTTTAATTGATGAGGCGCAAGACACCAACCATGAGCAATGGAATATTATCAAAGCTTTAAGCGAAGATTTTTTCAGCGGATTTGGCGCATCAAACAAGGAAAGAAGCATTTTTATCGTCGGCGATGAAAAGCAATCAATCTACTCATTTCAAGGATCGGATCCTGATATTAGCGCAGAAATTTTCTCCTATTTTTCCTCCAAGCTTGAAGGCAAATTAAAAAAAATCGAACTGCATAAATCATTTCGTTCAAATGCCACAATTCTTGATGCGGTTGATAAAGTTTTTGCCGATCCGCAAAGAAGAAATTCTATCAGCAAAATTGCCACAAACATAAAGCATATTGCGATCAGAAGCGGTGTTGGAATAGTTGAAATATGGCCGCAAATCACCAATGAAAAAATCAGAGAGAAGCAAAGTTACGAATGGAAAATTGACTTCGCATGCAATGAAGAAAAACAGGAAAAAGAAATTCTTGCCGAAATAATCGCAAAAAAAATCAAAGGCTGGATTGAAAATAAGCGTGTAATTTCTGCCAAGGAAAGATCGGTAAATTACGGCGATATCATGATTTTGCTCAGAAGGCGCAGTGATGGGTTTTCGCAGGAATTGGCAAAATCTTTTCATCAATATCAAATCCCGTTTGAAAGTATCGCCAAAATCAAATTTAGCGAAAGTCTGCTGATTTGCGATTTGCTTTCCGCAGCAAAATTTGCGTTATTGCCACAAGATGATTTGAATCTCGCCTGCCTTTTAAAATCGCCGTTTTTCAACATTACGGAAGAAGAATTGCTTGAGTTATGCGTGAAAAAAAACGAGCAGAAATGTTCCTTGTTTGAAGTGAAAAAAAATCTTCTTCTCGAAGAAATAATCGAAAAATCGCAACAGTTAAATTGTCTGGAATTTTTTTATTTTCTGTTGCACGAAAAAAATCATCAAAAAAATTTTATTGCTTATTTTGGCCATGAGAGCTTGGAAATACTGGATAAATTCCTTCTGATCATTGCCGATTTTTGTCATAATACCTCACCTAATCTGCAACAATTTCTTGAGTTCGTCGAAAAAACCGATCCGGAAATTTCTTTAACTGCCGCAGAAGAGAATCGTGTTAGAATCAGCACTATTCATTCAGCAAAAGGTTTGCAATCTCCAATCGTCATACTTCCGGATTGCTGCTTTGACTTCAACAGACTGCCGGCAGGCAAAGAAAAAATTCACTGGATTGACAATCTGCCTCTATGGTGCGCAAGAAAAGAAAATGAAAATGAGATTATAAAAAATCACCGCCTGAAAAAATTTCAGCAGGCCAAAGATGAATATTTACGCCTGCTTTATGTGGCAATGACACGCGCTGAAGATGAGCTTTACATAGCGGGATATGGAGGTGGGAGCGATAAGGAATCGTGGTATGAAATCATAAAAGAAGCCCTTCTAGCAAATCAATCATGATAAAATTTTCTGCCAAATTTACTTCCGGAAAAATTGCATTTTTAAAAGGAAAATTTTCGATGCGTTGATAATCTTTTGGCAAGGTTTCTAACAAAAATTCAACCTCAATGACACCACCAGCACCATAATCATAAACGTTGATTACCTTGCCGATTTTTTGCGAATTCATGTTGAGAACATCGAGGCCAACTAGATCAACATAATAAAATTCATTTTTTTTCGTTTTGGAAAAATTGTCGCGCTCGGTAAAAATTTCAATCCCGCGCAACTCTTCAGCTTTGTTTCTATCGTCAACGCCATCAATTTTTGCAATCATCATTGGATCACCGTTAGCGCTGCCAATTACGGTTTTATTTTTGTTGCTGAATTTCAGTTTCAGGAGATCACCGCTCGCATAAAAAAGCTGATATTTTTCAATTTTTTGTGGCTCTTTCGAATAAACAGCAAGCTTGACCTCGCCTTTAATGCCAAAGGCAGAAATAACTTTGGCGATGGGGATTTTTTTATTCATACCGCAACATTTCTTCAAAAGTCGGACGGCGGCGAATTACTGTGAATTCATCGACATCGACCAGAATTTCCGGAATCAAAGGACGGCAATTATATTCGTTTGACATTGATGAGCCATAGGCTCCGGCGCTTGCAAATATTAGTAAATCTCCGGCTTTTGCATCAACAAGCTCACGATTTTGCGCTAGAATATCAGTGCTTTCGCAAACCGGACCAACCAAATCATAAATAATTTTCAGACCAGTTTTTTTAATCACCGGAAAAATTTCGTGGTAAGAACCATAAAGCCCGGGACGCATCAAATCATTCATCGCCGCATCAATTATGGCAAAATTTTTTGCCGCGGTTTCTTTGAGAAAAAGAATTTTACTAACCAGAATTCCAGCAGCGCCAACTATTGCCCTTCCTGGGGCAATGGTGATTTTTACATTCAAATCCGCAGTAAGATCGGCAATCAGTTTTGCATAATCCTGAATCAAAAGTGTGTTTTCGTTTTTGTATGAAATCCCGATACCACCGCCAAAATCCAAAGCAGAAATTTTATGGCCGAGCAAGCGCAATTTTAAACAAAGTTCGCGCAATTTTCCAAAGGCCAACCTAAAGGGTTCAAGTGAAGTTATTTGCGAACCGATATGCATTGCAATACCATAAATCTCAAGGCCGGGAAGCTTTGATGCTTTATCATAAATTTCTTGAGCAAGCTCAATATCAACACCGAATTTATCGCTTTTTCTGCCGGTTGAAATTTTATCGTGAGTTTTGGCATCAACATCTGGATTGACGCGCAGCGAAAATTTTGCTCTTTTTCCAAGAATAATCGCCACTTCATTGAGCAAAAACATCTCGGTAATCGATTCAACAGAAAATTCTTCAACACCATTTTTCAAAGCATATTCGATTTCCTCGCGGGTTTTTCCGACTCCGGCAAAAACAATTTTTTTTGGATCAATTCCTGCTTTGATAGCGCGAAAAATTTCACCTGCCGAAACCGCGTCAATTCCAGCGCCGAGTTCTTTTAAAATTCCAACTAAATGGATGTTGAAATTGGCTTTAATCGCATAGCAGATTTTGTAATCGTTAATTCCTGCGCTCGCAAAAGCATCAACAAAGATGGAAAAATTTTCGCTTAAAGTTTTTTTGGAATAGCAATAAAATGGCGTGCCCACCGATTTTGCAATTTCAGCAATGGCGACATTTTCAACGAAAAGCCTGTCGCAATTTTGTATGTGTTTATAGGACAGATATTTCATAGAAACTACGTTTCTCTTTCTCGGCGTTCTTGCAAAGCTGAAACTTGATCAGCGTCTATTATGCGAGTCTCGACATTAGGAGAGACCGCAGATAAATCTGCCGCTACCACCGCTTCTTCTCCATCGCCACCGCTGCCTCCTCCACCGCCTCCTCCGCAGCCACCACCGCCTCCTCTTCCTGATGTTGCCACTTTAGGTTTTGAAGCCATGCGTTCTTTTTCTTTAAAAATGAAGCCAGAAAACAAACCTTCCGGATCAATTTCCAGCCCGGGAATTTCCGCTATTTTTGCGGCATAAAATAATTTAGCCGCAATTGCGGCGGAAACGAGAGATCCATCCCATAAACTCATAGGACCATATGTTTCTCCTCTGCCATGTCCATCGCAAATTGTTGCCATGATTGGAGATCCTTCTCTTACAGCTATTTCATTATTCGCAACCAGAGGAACATTAATCAGCGATATGTTATCGCCTGAACCGCCGAAAAATGCGACATGCATCAGAAATTCGGCAAAGTTATAAAATTTTTCGCCGAGAACAAATCCTTCATCCATTGATTGCTCGAGATCAAATCTTTCTTTGAGCCATGACATGTGAAAAACTATCCCATCATGCTCAGGAATAATTTTGTTGGTTTCATAGAATAAGGCTTTGACAACATTGCCACCGTCATCAACTATGGCTCTGGCTTCCTCGTTCATTCCAATAGAAAAATAACGCCCTTCCTCATCCAGCTGCTCAAATAATCCGTCACAACTAACAATCAGATTAGCAGAAATATTAGACAAATTCTCGCCTTTTTGCAAAAAAGTAGAAAGTCGAAAACACCAAATATCCGCTTCTCTCTTTAAAAAAGGAATTTTTCCATCTCCAAATGAGGCGCCCATATTCAGGGGAGTCTCTCCGGTAACGCGAAAACAACAACCATCATAAAAAATGGATCCGCCACTTTTGATAATAAAATTTTTTATTCTGTCGCATTCCAGACTATGATCTTCGCTCAAAAGATATGATCTATAGGTAAGATCTTCATGTCTAACCAATAACGATGCGCGTGAATCGCCTAAATTTGCCACAATAATTTCCACATCTTCTTCTCCTTTTTCATTGACAATCTTTCTACAAATTGCGCTGCAAAGAGTGGAGCCGCCAGCCATGCATTTCTTATAATGTTTGGCAATTTTGCTTAAGTTGCCGGTAAGAAATCCCGTCAAATCACTTAACGCTTCTTCATCGGTAATAACGCCGACAAAGCCGTAATCCTGCTGATTATCTCTACGACCGATTGTTTCAGCAAATTCAATATGCGGCAATCTGGTGTCGCTGCTGCTTAAAGCAAAATCATGCCTTATGATTGGTCTTCTTGAATCTTTTGACATTTTAAAAAAATTTATGTTTTAACCCCAATAACGTTTAAGAAACCCAGATTCAAATTTACAGACTCTAAGCTAAATCACAAATCTCACCACACTGTCACCCCGCACTTGTTGCGTGGTCCATCTCGTCAAAGACTTGATTTTATTGGTTGCGACCAAATGGACCCCGCAACAAGTGCGGGGTGACAGTGTGGTGGAGTTTATTGGTTTTACTTAGAGTTTGTAGACTTAAGCCATAATTCCTTAAGCGTTATTGGGGTTGTTTTAACAATCTCCTTTTTAGCCACGGCATCAAGCGCCGCGTTGATAAAAGTTATTTTTTTCTCATCGAAAAAACTGGCGGCAATGTCCACATATTCGTTGATCACCACTTTTGGCGGAATGTCCGGCAGAAATTTCAGTTCAAAAATTCCGAATCGCAAAATTTGCAACATCACCTCATCCAATTTTTCCAAAGTAAAATCACTGCGGAGAAATTTTGTTATTATCTCGTCAATATTTTTTCTGTTTTGTGTCATGCCCAAAAGCAGAATATCCAAAAATTTTTCATCAATTTTTTTGCGGTAAGAAGAAATTGTTTCTTTGTCATCAATTGTATAATTTTCGATCATATCCTGTTTTATCTCTTCCAATTTTTTTCCATCGGTAAGAAAATTTTCCTGATAGAAAATTTGCACTGCCATCAGGCGGGATAAGGTTCTTTTGTTTATTTTTTCTTTCGCCATTTATGAAATTTTTGATTTTCTTTTTAGCATTTTTTGCCAACACACAAATTTTTGCCAAACCATATTTTGCGGCGGAATCAATAGCGCCAAGCCTTCTTAATCCTCCACCAACGATCAATGAGAATGAAATAAATCAAATCATAAAACTACAGAAAAATTTTGACCTTACAGAAATTGACGAAGCTCTCGCGGAAAAACAGCTGCGGCCGGAAACAATTCTGCTTGCGGTTGATGAAAAATTTTCGCGCCAATCCTATCCCAAACTTTATCATTTTCTCGATCGTGTTTCCGAAACTTCGCACCAAACCACAGATAAAATTAAATCACATTGGAACAAAACCAGACCATATCTGGCAGACAGCAGAGTTAATATGCTGATCTCGCCAAGCTTTGGCGGATCATATCCGGCCGGGCACACAACCGGAAGCTACATTTACGCCCATATTCTCTCCTTGCTATTGCCACAAAAACGCCAGGATTTTTTCAGCATAGCCGAAAAAATCTCACAACACCGCATTTTAGTCGGCATGCATTATCCAAGCGATGCCTCGGCGGGAAAACAATTGGCGCTACTGATCATTGGCGCTATGACACAAAAAGATGAGTTTCAAAAAGATTTCATGAAAGCGAAGGAAGAAATCGAAATATCGGCTGCGAAAATTCGAAATTAGTTAAAATCTTTTTCCCGACTTCGGCCACCCTCAAATCTTTTTCCCCCGATGCAGTAAAATCAATAGTCTAGCAGATGATTTTTAGTGGTTTGTCACACTAAGGGGTGAATTTTGTGTAAAATGGGTAAAAATTATCGAGGATAATAATTCTTTGAGAGATTTTTATGCATCGCATCAGAACTGTTAAAACTTCTTCAGGAGCTACTGCCATTCAGGTAGTGCGTTATGTCAATCGCAAGACGGTGGTAGATTCTCACATTGGTAGCAGCAAAAATTTGGATGATATTCTGCGCTTAAAGGAGAGTGCCTATCGTTGGATTGAACAAAACGCCAAACAGCTTTCTTTGTTTCCATTGGCAAAATATTGCGATGAAAATGATGTGGTAAAAACTTCTCTGATTCCATTGGCAAAATGCCGCAATCTCGGTTTCCGCTATCAGTTGCTGTATGAGACGTTAGATAATTTGGCCAATCTATTCAAATTCCATCTCTTACCGAATCGTCAGATTAAATTACTTACTGATTTGGTGCTGACACGCATCGTTTCTCCTTCTTCAAAGTTAGAATCTCTGAAATTCCTTAAACGATATTTTAATGCGAGTCACAGCTATCGCACTTTATCTCGCGCTTTACCGACTTTTATCACGCTCAAAGATGAAATTGAGTCCAAAGTAATCGCCATTGCCAAGAAGCATTTTGGATTCAATTTCTCGTTAGTTTTTTATGATCTGACCACTCTCTACTTCGAGAGTTTTGAAACTGATGAGTTGAGAAGAATTGGCTTCAGCAAAGATAATAAAGCCAGCAATCCTCAAATCATGATTGGGCTTCTGGTAAACGATCTAGGCTTTCCGATTTCTTACCAACTCTTTGCTGGAAACAAATTTGAGGGGCATACTTTGATGCCTTCTATTCTAGCTCTTAGAAAAAAACACAAGATTGGGCAAATGACTGTTGTGGCTGATTCAGCAATGATTTCTGATAAAAACGTCGAGTTTTTAAAATCAGAAAAGCTCAATTACATTGTTGCAGCAAGAACAGCCAATCTTCCCATTCCAACCATCGAAGAAATAGCCAAACAGCTGAATCAAAAAGATGAGGCGACGATTCGTATTCCTACCACAAGCAAAGGAGATTTAATTTTAAGCTTCTCAGACAAGCGCTACCGCAAAGAGAAGCGCGAGATGGAGAAGCAACTTGAGAAAGCAAATCTCATTTTAAAAACTCCCAGCAAAGCTGAAATCATCAAGCGCACCAAGTTTTTAAGAGGAAAGAAATTGGGTTACGAATTGAATCAAGAGCTGATTCACAAAGCCAATCTTCTGCTTGGAATTAAAGGCTATTACAGCAACTGCGACAAGCTCACAGATCAGGAAATTATCAGCCATTACAAGAATCTTTGGCATGTTGAACAAGCCTTCCGCATCTCAAAATCTGATCTCAAAACCCGACCGATATTCCACAATAAACAACAAGCAATCGAGACTCACATACTGATCTGCTTCATGGCTCTGGCGCTAGCCAAATACATCGAAATTAAAACCAAAAGATCAATCAAGTTTGTAATCAACGAACTAAAAGAAATAACCGACGCACATCTCTACGACGAACTAAACAATCGAGAAGTAATAATCAGATCTGAAATCAAAAAA
>Ga0155951_114_pt1 | contig 148984 bp, 147 predicted proteins | sample RifCSPlowO2_02_FD_107605 | JGI IMG/M metagenome (GOLD analysis project Ga0155951, IMG submission 107605) | Alphaproteobacteria bacterium RIFCSPLOWO2_02_FULL_40_19 | reverse complement strand
CCCTCTCCCCTTGTGGGAGAGGGTTGGGGTGAGGGGTAAATAATTGGTGAGGGGTAATATTTTTGTGAGGGGGGGGGGTAATGTTCTTCAAAGAGTGATGTTGGGAGTATTTTTTTAAGCGTTATTGAGGTTATATCAATGAGTTTTGGGTTTGGTGGATTTTAAGTGATGATGGCGGTGGCTCCCTGGAGTTGTGTGGTGTTTTGGTTAATGGGTTTGTAGGTTTGGGTAAGGTTTGTATGAGGCTGGTAGGCTTTGTGATGGCGATGGCGGATACATCGCTTTCATCAAAGTTGAAATGAAACAAAGATGAGCGATGCAGATTTTTTATTATTAAAAAAATTACTACTAATCCCAGGCTTAATCATGAGAAAAAATTTCTACCTATGGTTTGCATCAATCACGCGAACAATCATGTAAAATTATGGCCCCGTCGCAAATCAACTTTCTGAAAAATCTGAACCCTTGATTTACAAGGGCTCGTCGAGTTTAAAAATGGCAGGAAATGGGGATTTGCGACAGTCCCATTATGTATGCAAAAAAGAGCAAAAATTTACAAAAAAGCGGGGGCGAATGAATTTGAATACAGGCTCTAGAGCCTGTATTCAAATTCATCACAGCTCGCTTTTCCACAAATTTTGGCTCGTTTTTTGGCAAAATTTTTTGCAGTGTTTGAGCGTTAAAACGCCAATTCCGGATAAGAACCTGCCTAAATTTTTCTCGATCTACTCCCTCTCCCCTTGTGGGAGAGGGTTGGGGTGAGGGGTAAATTTTAAAACATCGATTCAGAAATTTTGGAAAGAATCGATTAAAAAAGTTAATACCACTCACCCTAGAGCCTGTCTTCAAACTCATCACAGCTCGCTTTTCCACAAATTTTGGCTCGTTTTTCGGCAAAATTTTTTGCAGTATGCCAGATACAGCAGCAAAATTTTGCCGAAAAGTCGCTCAAAATTTCTGAAAAATCGAGCTGTGATGAGTTTGAAGACAGGCTCTAACCCTCTCCCACAAGGGGAGAGGGAACTAATCGAGATTGGCTTGATGCCTTATCCGGAATTGGCGTTTAAAAGATCGCGAAGCGATTTTAGCGAAAACGGGCATGAGAGCAAAGCGCGAATCCCGATAAGATACAGCGGCAAAATTTTGCCGAAAAGTCGCTCAAAATTTATGGAAAAGCGAGGCGCGGTGGGTTTTAAGACAGGCTCTAGGGCAAGTTTACTGAATTTGCGCTCTTACAACTCTTGTTGCATCAACCATGCCCTGTAATGCAGCTTTGGTTTCCGGCCAATCGCGGGTTTTTAGTCCGCAATCTGGATTCACCCAAATTTGTTCCGGCTTTAAGACATCAAGCGCTTTCTTCAGCAGATTTTCCATCTCTTGTTGTTTTGGCACGCGTGGGCTGTGAATGTCATAAACTCCGGGACCGATTTCATTTGGATATTTGAAATTCACAAAAGCATTGAGCAATTCCATTTGTGAGCGTGAAGTTTCAATTGAAATCACATCTGCGTCCATTTGCGCAATGGCTTCGATGATGTCGTTAAATTCAGAATAGCACATATGGGTGTGGATTTGCGTGCGATTGGCAACGCCAGAAGATGTGATTCTAAAGGCCTCAACTGCCCATTTCAGATATTCCTGCCATTTGTTTTTACGAATAGGCAAGCCTTCGCGCAATGCTGCTTCGTCAATTTGGATAATTTTTATTCCGGCTGTTTCGAGATCAACTACCTCGTCGCGAATGGCAAAAGCAATTTGTAAAGCCGTATCTTTTCTTGGCTGGTCATCGCGTACGAAAGACCATTGCAAGATCGTGATCGGGCCAGTCAACATGCCCTTCATGATTTTTGTAGTTTGGCTCTGCGCATATTTTGCCCATTCGACAGTCATTGCCCGTGGGCGCGAGACATCGCCGAAAATCACCGGTGGCTTTACGCAGCGTGAACCATAGCTTTGTACCCAGCCATTTTTAGTGAAGAAAAAACCTTTAAGTTGTTCACCGAAATATTCGACCATGTCATTTCTTTCAAACTCGCCATGGACTAAAACGTCAAGTCCGATTTCTTCCTGAAAGCGGATGGTGCGGGTAGTTTCTTCTCTGATAAATTTTTCATATTCTGCAGCGGAAATTGTTCCCGCTTTAAAATCAGCGCGATATTTTCTCACTTCTTTGGTTTGCGGAAATGATCCGATACTTGTGGTTGGAAGCAATGGCAGATTGATATGAGAGGTTTGCACTTTTTTGCGTTCGGCAAAATTTGATTGGCGTTTTGTTATTGATTCATCAATTGCGGCAACACGTTTTTTCACATTTTCATCATGGATTCTTTTTGAAGTTTTGCGAACAGCAATTGCGTTTTTGTTAGCTTCAAGCGCTGTTTTGACATCATTTTCCTGACCATTTACGGCTTTGGCAATTACGGCAATTTCAGTAAGTTTTTGTGTCGCAAAAGCGAGCCATGATTTTAATTCGCTATCAAGCATTGTTTCATTTTCAAGATCGACCGGACTGTGTAATAGCGAGCATGAAGGCGCGATAATCACGCGATCTTTGCCAAGTTTTTCTACTGCCTTTTTTGCCAAAGAAATCGAGTTTTCGAAATTATTGATCCAGATATTACGGCCATCAACTAGTCCGAGAGATAAAATCTGATTTGGTTTTACATTTTTTAAAACTTCTTCGAATTGCTGCGATGCGCGCACCAAATCAACATGAACTGAAGCGGTTTCGAGATCAAAAGCCAAAGAAGTATTTTCACTCAAAGTTTCGAAATAAGTTGTAAGGTGAAGATCAATTTCGCCCGCCGCCTGCTTGATTTGAGGATAGGCTTTCAAATAAGACTGCAAATTTTCAGAAGATAAATCGGTTGCCAAAAATGGTTCATCGATTTGCACATTTTTCACGCCGATTTCCCGCAATTTTTTGAATAATTCCCTGTAAGCTAAAAGAAGATTATCAAGCAAATCGAGCTTGTTTGAGCCATCAACTGATTTGCCCAAAAGCAAAAAGGAAATTGGCCCCAAAATTACCGGACGTGTTTCAATCCCAAGTTTTTTTGCTTCGAGAAATTCATCGAAAATTTTGCTCGAAGAAATTTTAAACTGCTGATTTTTTTTGAATTCAGCGACGATGTAGTGGTAGTTGGTGTCGAACCATTTTGTCATTTCCATCGCTGTTGTTTCAGCATTGCCCCTTGCCATGGCAAAATAGAGATCAAGATCGACATTGCCGCCGGAAAATTTAAAGCGGTCCGGAATTGCGCCAAACAAGGCAATGGTATCGAGAGTTTGATCGTAAAATGAGAAATCATTTGAAGGGATGAAAGCGATTTCCGCAGATTTTTGTGTTTGCCAATTTTTAGCACGGATTGTTGCCGCTTCTTTTTGAAGATCAGAAACGGATAAAGTTTTTTTCCAATAATTTTCAACGGCTTTTTTAAGCTCGCGATTAGCACCAATTCTGGGAAATCCCAGGTTTGCAGTTTTTAACATTGCATTTTGATTTAAAGTTTGCGCAAGGCTTTGCGAATAGAGCCTGTTTTCAAACCCGGCTCTAGAAAAATTTCTCCATCAAAGAGAAAAATCCAACGATTGATCCAACAATTACAGCGGTTTTGATGGTGAGCCTTAACTCTAATTCTTGTAGGGCGTTCTTTAGATTTTTTTTGGTGACCAGATTATGATCAATGTAATCGGTGAAAATCTCAACCTGGGCTTCAGCCTGTTGTTCTGTAAATCCGGCTTCTTTTAAATGATGCAGGATTTTGATAGGATTATCAAAATATTTTGGCATGGTTTCTGTGTATGACATGGTGTTTTGAGTTAAGTTTTATTTAGAGCCTGTTTTCAAACCCAGCGCGTTTCGATTTTGCCCAAATTTTGTGCGACTTTTTGGCAAAATTTTGCCGCTGTATCTGGCATACAGCAAAAAATTTTGCCAAAAAACGAGCCAAAATTTGGGCAAAAGCGAAATGTGGTGGGTTTGAAAACAGGCTCTACAATGAGATGCTTATCAAAGCGCGGCGAAAAATATTTTTGCTTTGCTTAAAAGCAAGGCGGAATCTAAAAAATCATCTTTCCAAAATTTTTTCCAAATGACAATTCACAACACTGATCTCGTCATAGTGGGCGCTGGTCCCGCAGGTTTGTTTTCTGTTTTTGAAGCCGGCATGTTGAAGATAAAATCGCATGTGATTGATACGCTTGAAATTATCGGCGGACAATGTCTGGCACTGTATCCGGAAAAGCCAATTTATGATATTCCGGCGCATCCAAAAATTCTCGCCAGCGAGTTGATCGAAATGCTGGAAGTACAAGCCGCACCGTTTCATCCCATTTACCACCTCAACCAATGTGTGGAAAAAATTTCCAGAAATTCTGACGGAACTTTTGTGGTTGAAACTTCAAAAAATACCAAAATTAACTGTAAGGCCATTGTCGTTGCTGCAGGTTGTGGAGCTTTCGGCCCCAATCGTCCGCCACTTGCGGGGCTTGAGGAGTTTGAAGGAAAATCAGTTTTTTATGCTGTGCGCAACAAGGCGGAATTTGCCGGAAAAAATGTTGTGATTGCCGGCGGCGGCGATTCTGCTGTTGATTGGGCAATTGGCCTTTCAGAAATTGCCAAAAAAATCTATGTCGTGCATCGCCGCGACAAATTCAGATGCGCTCCCGAAAGTGCCGATAAAATGAAAAAACTGGCAGAAAATGGTAAAATTGAACTGGTAATTCCATTTCAGCTTGATGGTTTGGAAGGCAATGGAGGCAAGCTTTCACACGTGATGGTAAAAGATTTTGACGGCAATATAAAAAAACTTTCCGCTGATTATCTTCTGCCATTTTTTGGGTTGGCGATGGAGTTGGGACCGATTGCCAATTGGGGCTTAAATCTGGAAAAAAATCATATCGCAGTTGATCCAACAACCATGCAAACTTCCGAAAAAGGAATTTATGCGATTGGCGATATCGCCACTTACAAAAACAAATTAAAACTGATTCTAACCGGTTTTGCCGAAGCCGCAACAGCAGCGCACGACATCTACAAAATCGTGCATCCAAACCAGATTTTCCATTTTGAATATTCAACGAGTAAAGGAATTACCAGTTAGATGTTCTTTACAAAATTCAAAAAAAATCGCCGTGGTTATTTTTCTTTTCTGATTTTTTCTTTGCTGTTTTTTTTCACTTTGTTTGCCGAATTTGTTGCCAATGACAAGCCTTTATTGATGCGTTTTAGTGGCAGTTTTTATTTTCCGGTTTTTGAGAAAATTTCTGAAAAAAAATTGGACGGAGTTTTTGAAAGCGAAGCGGATTTTCGCGATCCTTTTGTGCAAAATCTGATTGAAAAAAACGGCTGGGCAATTTTTCCACCAATCAGGTTTTCTTATGACACCATCAATTACAAAATCACATCTCCCGCGCCTTCAAAACCTGGTTTTGAAAATTTTCTTGGCACTGACGATCAGGGTCGCGATGTTTTAGCGCGTGTGATTTATGGCATCAGAATTTCCCTGATTTTTGGTCTGATTCTAACTTTTTTTTCTGCAATTTTTGGAATTTTTCTTGGCGCAATTCAGGGATATTTTGGTGGTTTGTGTGATCTTTTGCTACAACGTTTCATGGAAATCTGGTCGAGCATGCCGGTTTTGTTTTTGCTGATAATTTTATCCTCGATTATCGAGCCAAATTTTTTCACTTTGCTTGGCTTGATGCTGATTTTTAGCTGGATGTCTCTGGTTTCCTATGTGCGCGCTGAATTTTTGCGTTTGCGCAATTTTGATTTTGTGCGTGCAAGCAAAGCTTTAGGTGCTGGCAATTTACGCATAATTTTTCGTCATATTTTGCCAAATGCTTCGCCGATCATCATTGCCAATTTACCATTTTTGCTTGCCGCCTCAATTACCACTCTGACATCTCTTGATTTTCTCGGGCTTGGTCTGCCAGCAGGTTCGCCTTCACTTGGTGAATTATTGGCGCAGGGAAAAAACAATCTTTCTGCTTATTGGCTTGGTATTAGCGGTTTTATCGTGATTACCCTGATTTTGACCCTTCTTGTTTTTATCGGCGAGGCGATGCGTGATGCGTTTGATGTTAGAAGGAGTTAAAGAATAACATCGATCCCAGCAGATCTACCGGATTTATTTTTTTGTCGAAAAGCAGACAGAACATAGCGGCAAGGCATATTGCCGGTGCAAAAGGAAATGTCTCATCTTTCTTGAATTTTTGCCAGGCCGCGCCAAAAGCCAATCCAAAAACGCCACTTAACAACATGAAGGCAAGAAAATTTTTTGTGCCAAGCATTAATCCGGCGATGAAAAAAAATTTTATATCGTCGATTCCGATGGCCTCAAAACCTCCGGCAAAATAAAAAAATATCCACAGAGCGACGCCAAATCCGGCATAAAGAAAAGCGGCTTTGACATTGATGATTGCAGCATTTGTTCCGCCCTGATGAATTACGAGAATTGTGGCAAGAATCGCCAGAGCATATTGCAGTGAATTGGGGATAAAATATTGCTCCAGATCTATGACGCACATCGCAATCAGAGTTGATGCGATTAGAAAATAGAGCAGAATTTTGAAATTTATTTCGCTTCCCAGAACGAAAAAAATCGCCAGAAAAGTGATTAAAAAACTCAATTCAATTGCCGGATAACGTGCAGAAATTTTGCAATGACATTGCGAGCATTTTCCTTTCTGACAAAGCCAGGAAAATAGCGGGATCAGGTTAATTGCTTTTAAAACACAGCCGCAATTGATGCATTTTGAACGGGTGAAAATTATCGGTTGTTTGTTAGCCAGGCGGTAGCTTAAAAGACTAACAAAACTTCCCATCGCCAAAGCAAAAATTGCTACTAAAAAAATTTGCATTTCAAAACTCATAAATTCTTTTGCTAGAATGAAATTATTACTGATTTTTGTTTTTATATTTTCCTTCTCTTGCTTGCAAAAACCAGCGCAAATAGTGAATCGCGGCAATGTGGTTTACAATAAAAATTTTAGCAAGCGTCTCGAAAAATCATCCGAAAAACCATCAACACAATTGCGTAATCATGAGGTTGAAGTTCAAGTTGGCGATACTCTCTATTCTCTGGCTAAACGTCATAACATCACTTTGCGTGATTTGATAAAACAGAATAATCTGGTTGCGCCTTATATTCTAAAGCCAGGAGCTCGTTTGACTATTCCCGCTCCCAGCTATCATGAAGTTAAAATCGGTGATACGCTTTACAGCATTTCCCGCCTTTATGGCATGAAACTCAATTTGCTTGTTGAGATGAATGATCTGCAAGCCCCATATGCAATCAAGGTTGGCGAGCGTTTGCGTATTGAAAAATTCGGCAAAGATTCATCGCAAAATTTCAGAATCATTAAAGAAAAAGCAGAAATTCATTCTCCCAATTTCATCGAAAAAACTCTCGACAAATTCAACCATTTTTCATGGCCGGTATATGGCAAAGTTATTTCCAAATTCGGGCCAAAAAGCGGCGGGCTTTACAATGACGGCATCAACATTTCCGCCAAAGAAGGTGAGGTGGTAAAATCTTCTGAAGACGGAGTTGTTGCCTATGTCGGCAATGAATTGAAAGGCTATGGAAATCTTATCATCGTCAAACATTCCGGAGGCTGGATTACAGCCTATGCGCATTTGAAAGATACCACAGTTTCACGCGGGCAAAGAGTTAAAAAAGGGCAAAAAATTGCTACAATTGGCGCAACTGGAAATGTTCAGTCACCGCAGCTTTATTTTGGTTTGCGCAAAGGTCGTGATGCGGTGAATCCGGAAAATTATTTGAAATGATCTCCAAAATCTCCACGGCGATTTCACGCATTTTTACTCATAAAAAACTTGATGATGAAACTCTCGAGCAGCTAGAAGAAACGCTGATTCTTGGTGATCTTGGAATTGAAGTGACACAGCAAATTATTTCCCATCTCAAAGCGCAAAAATTTGGCAAAAATATTGGCGATGATGAGGTAAGAAAATTTTTGGCGCAGGAAATCGAAAAAATTTTAAAACCTTGCGAAGGCAAGCTGGACATAGACGAAATGGCAAAGCCCTATGTGATAATTTTTAATGGTGTTAATGGAGTTGGTAAAACTACAACGATTGGAAAAATTGCTGCAAAACTAAAAAATCAGAATAAAAAAATCCTGATTGCAGCTTGCGATACCTTCAGAGCTGCGGCTTCAGAGCAATTAGCAATTTGGGCAAACAAAGTTGGTTGTGAAATTATTCTGCCGCAAAAAGAAGCGGAAGATCCGGCATCAGTTGCATATCGCGCTTTGGATTTTGCCAGAAAAAATAATTTTGACGTGTTGTTGATTGATACCGCCGGACGCTTGCAAAATAAGCAAAACCTCATGGATGAGTTGAAAAAAATTAACTTGGTTTTGAAGAAGCTTGATTCAGCAGCGCCGCATCAAAATTTGTTGATTTTAGATGCCACAACCGGCCAAAACGCCAGATCGCAAATGGAGATTTTTAATCAGATTGTGGGCATCACCGGACTTATCATAACCAAACTCGATGGCAGCGCCAAAGGTGGAGTTGTGGTGGCTTTAGCACAAAAATTTCAGAAACCGGTTTATGCAATTGGCGTTGGCGAAAAGGATGGTGATCTACGAGAATTTGACGCTGAAGATTTTGTAAGAAATTTGATTTATTGATTTTGAACAGGTTCTTAGGCGTTCCCTCACAAAATATTACCCCTCACAAAATATTACCCCTCACAAAATATTACCCCTCACCCCAACCCTCTCCCACAAGGGGAGAGGGAACTAATCGAGATTGGCTTGATGCCTTATCCGGAATTGGCGTTCTAAACAATAAAATTCCTTATCAACTCACAAGCATGCATCATGGCTTTGGCTTTGCTTAGACATTCCTGATATTCTGATTTTGGATCGGAGTCAAACACAACGCCGGCACCAGTTTGAAGATGGATTTTGCCGTCTTTAATTAAAGCTGATCTTAAGGTGATGCAGCTTTCCATATCGCCATTGGAAGCAAAATATCCCACACATCCGGCATAAAAACTACGTCGTACTTTTTCCAATTCTTCGATGATTTCCATGGCGCGGATTTTTGGTGCGCCGGAAACAGTGCCAGCGGGAAAGCCTGAAATCAAAGCGTCAAGCGCATCAAGATCATCGCGCAAAATTCCCTCGACATTGGAAGATATGTGCATGACATGCGAGTAATATTCGATGACCATTTTCTCGGTGAGTTCAACCGAAGCAGGTTTTGCCACTCTTCCGACATCATGTCTGCCAAGGTCAATCAGCATCAAATGTTCGGCGATTTCCTTTTCATCGTGCAAAAGTTCTTTGGCGATTTTTTTATCTTCAGACGGATTTTTGCCGCGTTTGCGCGTGCCGGCGAGTGGGCGTATGGTGATTTTGCGGTTTTTTAGCGAAACCATGATTTCAGGGCTGGCGCCGCTTAAAACAAAATCGTCGAATTTGAGATAAAACAAAAATGGCGAGGGGTTTACCGAGCGTAAAGCGCGATAAAAAGAAAATTCCGGCAAATTTTTGTTGAATGCGGAAGTGAATCTTTGTGAAGGCAAAACCTGAAAAATATCGCCATTAATGATATATTTTTTGGCGCGCTTGACCATTTCGCAATATTCTTTTTCCAGGCAATTTGAGCTGAAATTGAAATGTGGATCAGTCTTGATTTTATGCGGCTTTAAAGGCTCATTCAAAATTTTTTCTGCCAATGAAATTTTGGCGACGACATCATCATATTTTTGCGCAGAAAAAACCGGAGCGCATAAAAATGCGTGATCGAAAAAATTGTCGAAAATAATGATAATTTGCGGGCGGATAAAAATGCTGTCGGGGATTTTTATTTCATCAGGCAAACTGCGATCGGGAATTTTTTCCATCAGCCGAACCATGTCATATCCCATATAGCCAAAGATACCGCTGCCCATTGCCGGCAAATCAAGTATGTTAAAACATTCGATTTGCGAGCGTTGAATTAATTGGCGCAGATTGTTCAAAACATTGCCTTTCTGCGGAGAAAATTTGCGAGGATTCTTGGTAAAATTTTCATTGATGAAAGATTGTTTGCCAACGGATTTCCATAACAAATCTGGCATAAAACCAAGCACGGAAAAACGCCCCTTATTGTTGCCATTTTCGGCAGATTCAAACAGGAAATGATGATGAGGAAATTTTTGTGCAATCTTTCGTAAAGCCAGGACTGGTGTGATCGCATCGCTGGAGATTTTTTTGAATAAAACTGTTTTACCGCATTTTTTTAGAGATGAATCGAATTCATTTCGGTTAAGATTCATCTTTCTTACCGATAATTTTTTCATTCACTTTCACCGGAAATTTTTTGAGCAGATAGGAATTATATTCCTGCATCACCTCATTTTTAAAATTTTCTTCTGCCTGTTTTTGTGCTTCAGCAAATTGCGATGAATTGACATTCGTTTCTTTAATCTGACGCAGAATTCCGATTTTAAATTCACCATCTTTTTCTGATAAAGCAGAGGTTGTCTGGCCGATTTTCAGATTGAAAAGATTTTGTAAAAGTTTGCTCTGAAACGCCAATTGGCGGCCTTGAAATGCAACATAAAATTGACGTGGAAATTCGTGATTTTTTTCAAATAACAGACGATATTTTGCTGCGATTTGTGCAGCAGAATCTGGATTCTGTTTTATCTCATCCCCAACTTTTTTTGCCAATTCCGCAACCGCTTCCATTTTTTTGTTTTGAATAAAATTCTGCACAAGTTGCGTTTTGACTTCATCAAGATTTCTTTCATGCGCTGGAAAAATTTCGTCCACTTTTAGCGCGTAAAACCCATCGGAATTTTTGGCGTAGAAAATTTTGGAAGTTTGATTTGTTTGTAAAGCAAAGGCGTTTTGCGCAAAATTGTCGAAAGATTTGATTTGGTTTTGTTCTCCGCCAAGATCGATTGTAACTGATTGCGGCGTTTTCAGATTAAATTTTTTTGCTACTTCCGAAAGTGAATTTGAAGTCAGAAGTGCGTCATCAATTGCTGAAATTTTTTCCTGCAAAACTTTGTCATCACGATTTTGCGCCAGCTGTTGTTTTATCGCATCTTTGACTTCCGCAAATGGCAAAGGATGCGATGGTTTTATTTCGGTTAGAAAGAAAATATGAAAACCAAGAGGACTTTGCAAAACTTCGCTATTTTCATTTATTGCCAGTTGAAAAACTTGATCTGCGAGTTGCGGAATCAGATCTTTCTGTGTGATTTTAGTTAGCTCGATTTCCTTTAAATTCTTTTTTTGCAGTTCTTTTGCCAGCTGCGCAAACTCGCTTTTTGACTTGCTTGCCGAAGTATCGAATTTGTTTAAAAATTCCTTTGCCTCATTCTCTTTTTCAAAAAGCAGATGATAGAAATTTCTGCTTTCGGGACTGACAAACTGATCTTTATTTTTTTCATATTCGGCCAAAATTTCCTGATTGGAAATCTGGAAATCTTTGGAAAAATCTTTCTTGGAAAAATGCAAATAAGAAATTTTGCGCATCTCCGGCAAAGCATATTGCTGCCTGTTTTCGGCAAAGAATTTTTCCAGCTCTTCCTGGTTTGGTTGCGCAGGTTGTCTGATATTTTTTTGTGAAATGGTTATGATATCAGCGATGCGTTTTTCCTGTTTGAAATTTTCTGCCGCAAGAATTGAAGAATTGTTCATAGGTGCAGCCATGGCAAGGCTTTGCAATGTCATTTGTGCGCTAGTTTCAGTAGCGATTTCACTGACATATCTTTCTTCATTGATACCGTTTTTTTTCAGAAAATCTTTGAATCTGGCATGATCGAATTTTCCGGCTTCATTTTTGAAGCTTTGATCTTTGGCTATGTTTTCGAGGATGATTTTTCGGTCGGAAACAATGCCGAGATCATCAGTGATTTTTTCAATCATGATTTTGTTAACTAACCGGCCGAGAACTTCTGATTTGAAACGTTCTGATTCCAGATATTTCATAGCCTCTTCACTTTTTGCCGAAGATGCTATGATGTCGCGATCAGATTTTACCGCTTTATTGAAGGCATTGTAGCTGATTGTTGTATCGCCGATTTTTGCTACCCATGAATTTGGGCTGCCCAAAATAAAATCGCTGACGCCAAACAAGACAAAGCTAACAGCGACAAAAGCGAGAATAATTTTGAAAAGAATATTGCCGGCAAGTTTACGAAATAATTGCATGTAAAATTTACGATTTACGATTTACGATTTAATTTTTAGGTTGTGGACAAATCGTAAATCGTAAATCGTAAATCGTAAATAATTTAAATGTTAATCGTTCAAAAATTTGGCGGGACTTCAGTTGGCGATATCCCGCGCATTAAAAATGTTGCACACAAAGTCAGAGCCGAGCTTGACAAAAAAAATAAAGTCATAGTTGTAGTTTCGGCAATGTCTGGAGTTACCAACCAGCTAGTTAACTATTGCAATCAGGTTTCATCTCTTACTTCTGATGAGGCGTTAATCGAGTATGATTCAGTTGTTGCAACCGGCGAGCAGGTGACTTGTGGCTTGCTTGCGCTTGAATTGCAGTCAATGGGATATAAGGCCAGATCGTTTCTTGGTTGGCAAATTCCGCTTAAAACCGACGATGTGGCAAGCAAAGCACGAATTGAAGAAATCGACGGCGAAAAATTGCTGCAAATTTTGGAAGAGTTTGACGTGGTTGTGATTGCCGGATTTCAGGGAATTCATGAAAAATCAAATCGTATTACTACTCTGGGACGTGGCGGTTCTGACACTTCTGCCGTTGCAATTGCCGCGGCAGTAAAAGCTGATTTATGCGATATTTACACCGATGTTAACGGTGTTTACACAACCGATCCACGCATCACTGAAAAAGCCAGACGTCTAAAAAAAATCACCTATGAAGAAATGTTGGAAATGGCCTATAGCGGTTCGAAAGTGTTGCAGACGCGATCAGTTGCTATGGCTATGGCGCATAATGTGCGTGTGCGCGTTTTATCAACTTTCGAAGAAGTTAATGACAATTCAGGAACAATTTTGATCAACAATAATGAGGAAATTATGGAACGCAGAATGATCACCGGCATCAGCTATGCCAAAAATGAAGTTCATGTTACTCTGGTTAAAATGCCGGATCATCCCGGAGTTTCTGCCGCCATTTTTGGTGCTTTGTCGGAGAAGGAAGTCAATGTCGACATGATTGTGCAAAATATCAGCCAGGATGGCAAATTCATCGATATCACTTTCACTGTCGGAAGAGACGATTTGGAGCGCGCTAAAATTGCTATCGAATCAGTCAAAGACGAGGTGAAATATGATCATATCGCAATTGATGATAACATCGCCAAAATTTCAGTAATCGGCGTTGGTATGGCCAGCCACTGCGGTGTTGCGCATATCATGTTCAAAACTTTAGCTTCTAAAGGTATCAACATTTTACTCATCTCGACTTCCGAAATTAAAGTTTCAGTTTTGATTGCAAAGGAATATGGAGAATTAGCCGTCAGAAGTTTGCACGATGCTTATGGTTTGGATAAAAAATAAGGTAAAGTTTAGTTGCTTTTAAGGTGATGCTGCCTAAATGTGCGCGCCTCTTTTTTCCGTTTTTAATTTGCTAAAATGACACGCTAACATGACACAGGAATTACCTCTTATGCGTAAAGCAACCGCCGTTTGGCTGGTTGAAAATACCTCTCTGACATTTCATCAAATCGCGCAATTTTGCGGGCTTCACGAGCTTGAAGTTCAGGGTATTGCCGATGGCGATGTTGCAACTGGCATTATCGGACAAAGCCCGATTTTGTCCGGACAATTAATCCATGAAGAAATTACTCGTTGTGAAAAAGACCAAAATGCACTTTTGACTTTGAATAGAAGCTCTGCGAGTCCGGTTAAAACAGGCGGCAAAGTATCAAAATATACTCCGATTGCTCGCCGCCAGGACAAGCCGGACGGCATTTCCTATCTGCTTAAATATTATCCTGAAATTACCAATTCCCAAATCAAAAAACTGGTTGGCACTACTGACAAAATGATTGATTCCATCAGAAATCGTACCCATTGGAACATGAAAAACATTAAGCCGCGCGATGTGGTTTTGCTTGGCCTTTGCAGCCAATCACAGTTTAACGATGTGATTTCACAGATACAGGTTAGCTCTGTTGAAGTTGAGCAAAAAAAGAAGATCAAAAAATCATGAAATTGGAAATTGGACAATCTGCTCCCCTGTTCGCTCTTAAGAGTGATGAAGGCAATGAAATCGCACTTTTAGAACTCAAGGGAAAAAATGTTGTTTTATATTTTTATCCCAAAGATGACACTCCGGGCTGCACCATTGAAGCGCAAGATTTTACTAAAAAAATCAAGGAATTTGAGAAATTTGATTGTGTAGTTTTGGGAGTTTCAAAAGACGATATGGCCAGCCATTGTCGCTTTATTTCAAAATATGATCTGGCATTCAATCTGCTTTGCGATGAACAAGGCGAAGTGTGCGAGGATTATGGCGTTATCAGGCAGAAATCGATGTTTGGCAAAAAATATCTCGGCATTGATCGCAGCACTTTTCTCATAGATAAAATGGGAAAAATTTCACAGATTTGGCGCTCGGTAAAAGTGAATGGTCATGTTGAAGAAGTGCTTGAAGCGTTAGGCACTGTTAACTAACTATTTTCCCCGTGCTTTTCCGCAAATTTTTGCTCATTTTTTCAAAAAATTTCTTGCAGTATGTTAATACAGCGGCGAAATTTTTTAAAAAAGTCGCTAAAAATTTGCGAAAAATCCCGAAAAAAATAATTAGTTAACAGTGCCTAGCAAAACTTTAACTTGATTCTTTTCCACCCGTAAATAGCTTGCCGCGCCTCGTTTTTAAGTCATAATTTTTCCTCCATGTCTATCACTCTAAAAGCAGAAAAAAGAGAAATTCTTGGCTCTTCTTCTGCCAAAAAATTAAGAAAATCCGGCAATATTCCTGTCATCATTTATTCTAAAAATGGCAATATCAATTTGGCCATTTCTTCCCATGATTTTGAGCATGAATATTTCAAAGGTGGCATTTTAACCACCATTATTGAGCTAGAATATGCCGGCAAAAAAACCAAAGTAATTGCTCATAAAATTGAGCTTGATCCAGTCACGGATCGTCCGGTTCATATTGATTTTCTTAATTGCGAAGAAACCAAAATCATTCGCGCTAAACCGAAATTGGTTTTCACAAATCAGGACAAATCTCCCGGGATTAAAAAGGGCGGGTTTCTTCACGTAGTTTTACGTAAGGTTGAGGTTGTTTGCGATTCCGAAAAAGCGATTCCAGAAAAAGTTGAAGTTGATATTGGCGCTCTTCATCTTGGCAGCAAAATCAGAACCAAAGATTTAAATTTTCCCGCTGGTGTGCAATTGGTAAGAAAAGACAATTTCCTGATCGGAAGCATTATCGGCCGCGGAAAGTCTGAAGAAGAAAAAGCCGCTGAAGCAGCCGCCGCAGCGCCAGCAACAGCTGCCGGCGCAACTCCTGATGCCGCTGCAACAACTACTACTTCTGCTGCGAAAACTGAAGAAAAGAAGTAGCGTCCAGTGCTTTTATAATTGCTTTTGCCTTGCTGAATATTTCCAGCAGTTCTGCCTGTGAGTCAGAGTTAAAAGTGATCGCCCCGCCAGTTTGAAATTCAAATTTTTTCCCCTGCAAAATTAGAGTTCTGATTACCACAGATAAATTTGCCTTACTCGTCCCGTCCAAAAATCCGATACATCCGCTGTAAATTCCGCGATCCATTTTTTCTTTTTTTGCCGCTATCTCCATTGCTTTTATCTTCGGCGCTCCAGTCATTGATCCCGCGGGAAATGTAGCTTTGATTGCATCAATGGTTGAAGAGTTTTTGTTCAATATTCCATGAATTTCAGAAGACATGTGGTGAATATTTTTGTAGCTTGTGATGGTAAAAAGTTTTTTCACCGCGACGCTTCCGGCCTTACAAATTCTGGATAAATCATTTCTGACCAAATCAACAATCATCAAATTTTCAGCACGTTCTTTGGCAGAATTTTTTAATGCCAATTTATTTTTATGATCTTCTTTTGCATTTGCAGAACGCGGCATTGTGCCCTTAACCGGACGTGAAATAATTCTGCCGTTTTTAATCTCCAAAAATAATTCCGGACTTGAGGAAACAATAAAATTTTTATCCAGTCTTAAAAAAGATGAATAATTGGCGGGGCTTGATTTTACTAAATCGGTAAAGAGTTGAAATGAAGATTGCTGATTTTGTTTCTGCGTAAATTCACCAAAAAATTTTCGGGTTAAATTGGTTTGATAAAAATCACCTTTTGCGATCATTTCTCTAATATTGGCGATGGTTTTAAGATATGATTTGTCGGTGAAGTTGGAGTAAATATTTTTGATAGATCCCAAAACAAGTTCAGGATGACATTTTCGTGCTTCGTGCTTCGTGCTTCGTGCTTCGTCATCCTGAACTTGTTTCAGGATCTTTTTATCATCACAAATTGCGGTAAGAATTTTTTTGTCATGATCAAATTCAAGAATCAGGGAAAAATTTATCAGATGGATTTTTGGCAGATTGATGAAGGATTTTTTGGTTTTTGGCAATTTCTCAAAATCGTGTGCAACCTCATATGACAAGTATCCAAACCACTTTTCTTTGCCGTTTTTTATTTTTGCTTCTGCGGTTTTGAAATTATCGCAAATGATTTTTTCTCGCGGAAAAAGTGCGATGTAGGAAGTCGAATTTTTAATTTTTTTATGCAGTCCTGAATATAAAAAAACCCAGTCTTCGTTGTAGCTATCGGCAATTTTTTGAGCCAAATGCAGAGGATTTTGCCACGCTAACTTCATTTCAGCCAGTAACGCGCAATCGGATCAATTTCCAGATTAACCAGATCGCCGATTTTCATATTTTGAAAAGTGGTGTTGGTCATAGTGTGTTTGATGATATTTACGCTGAAAAAATTTTTTCCAGTTTCGTTCACAGTAAGAGAAACGCCATCAAGCACTACTGAACCTTTTTTGGCGATGAATTTCATAAATCTGGTTTCAAAAATGAATTCATAAGAATTTTTGATTGGCTTTATAGTCCTGATTTTTGCGGTTCCATCGACATGTCCCAAAACCATATGTCCGCCTAATTCATCACCAATTCGTAGAGCAAATTCGAGATTTATTTTTTGGTTTTTTTTCCAGTTTTGCAAAGTTGTTTTAGTGCGGGTTTCTTCTGATGCCTGAAAAGAGAGAAAAGTTTTTTTGCCGGATTTTTCTTTGGCAATCAGAGTCAGACAAATGCCATTGCAGGCAATAGAACAGCCTTTTTCAAGCTTACGATCAATTTTTTTTTCAACAGAAATTTTTAGCAGTGCATCATTGAATTTCAATTCTTCAACTTTGCCGATATGAGTGATTATTCCGGTAAACATTTTTTCATCTTTTGTGCGATTTCCTTCCTGATTTTTCTGATTGCATTTTCTTCGATTTGTCTGATGCGCTCGCGTGAGACTTTGTAAATCTGGCTTAATTCTTCCAGTGTCATCGCGTCTTCCGACATTTGGCGTTTGAACAAAATATCTTTTTCGCGATCATTCAAAGTTTCAAAAGCGGTTTTGAAGAGTGATTGCTGGCGCGATTTTTCCTGATTGCGGATGGCGATTTCCTCCTGACTTTCTTCTTTTGATGCCATCAAATCGACCATTTCCTTGTCATCTTCATCGCCAATCATTTTGTTAAGCGAAGTATCACCTTGAGAAAGGCGTGAATCCATTTCAACCACTTCCTTTGGCGAAACATTCAGATTATCTGCAATTTGTGTGATTTGCTCTGGCGGTATGGCATTTTCGCTGGTGTGTATTCCAAGCTTTTTTTTGATTTTATGCAGATTGAAAAAAAGTTTTTTTTGCGCCGCCGTAGTGCCGATTTTAACCAAGGACCAGGAACGCAGAATGTAATCCTGCAAAAATGCGCGAATCCACCACATGGCATAAGTGGAAAAACGAAAGCCTTTATGCGGATCAAATTTTTTTACTGCGTGAATCAAACCAAGATTTCCTTCAGCAACCAAATCAGTCATCGGCAAGCCATAATTGCGATATTTTCCTGCCATTTTTGCCACCAGACGCAGATGGCTTTGAATAAGCATTTTTGCCGCCTCTTTGTCTCCAGTTTCAGCAAAGCGGATGGCATATTCTTTTTCTTCTTCTTGAGTGAGGAGGGGAAATTTCTGAATCTTGTGCAAATATTGCAAAAAACCGCTTTCCGAAGATCTGATTAAATCTGACTTTTTTTGTGGAAGCTCTGAACTCATCAAATTCCGCTCACCGCGATTTTATATTTTTTGGACAGGTAATTCATCACATCTTTGCGTTCCTGAATTTTGAGCGAGCGGTTGAAAATTATCACTTCAGAAATCATGCCGGTGAAACCGCTGGTGCCGTTTTTATCAGCTCCGATGCTTGTGCCGGTTAAGGAATTGCTGCCGGCATTGATGTTGCCAGCGCCGGCAAGAGTGGCTGCGTTGTTGAGATATGCTCCGGATGACGAGCCGTTGAAATAGACGGCAAGGATATATTCTCCACCGGCAACAAAATTTGCCGGATTTGAAGCAGTTGCTGTATCTGCGGCGGTTCCCGCATCAAGCCTAATTGCATTGTTTTTAATGCCGATGGAGAAACGACTTGCACCGTTGTAAGAATCAAACGGAATTACTTGTGTTGCGCTTGGAGTAAAATCAGCTCTAAACACCAAAAACACTGTGGCCTGCGCAGTGTTGCCCTGATAAAAATTTGCCAGAGAAATTTTTCCGGAACCACTGAACTTAACTGATGGAGTTTTGTTGATGCCGGAAATGCGATAGATTGCGTCACTCCCAGCAGTTTTGGTTAGCTTGTTTTTTTTGGAGGCAAGTGAGTTTGGGCTGATGTCATACCATTCCGTAATCTGTCCATTTTCAATTGCTTCACTGCCTTTGAAAGAATCTCTCAGAGATGTTTCATACCATGCTGTAAGTCCTGGAATATTTGGCACAGGAGATTTGGAGGTGACAGATCTGGCATTGGTAAGACGTGCTGCATTAATCATTGCTGCACCTTGAGTGACTCCAACAATCAGGATGCTGATGATTACCAGGACGATTGCTAGTTCGAGGAGGGAGAAGGCGTTGGTGTGCTTCGTGCTTCGTGCTTCGTGCTTCGTAAAATTATGAATTCGATGCACGATGCACGATGCACGATGCACGAATCTTCCATAAAAATTCTTCAAATTTTGCCTCATAACTGCATCCAGGTTGTAATTGGATTTTTTGCGGCTTTGATGTCATCCAATCTGCGGCGCGGGGTGTTGAGTGGATAATTATGGAATTTTTCACCTCGGCCTTCCTTTGCTTCTTTGGCAATGAAGATCATTACGTTGATGAATTCGTCGATGATTTCCTTGCCTTCAGTTTCTGTTGGTTCGATCAGCATCGCGCCTGAAACAACAAGTGGGAAAAAGATCGTCATTGGATGAATGCCATATTCAACCAGAGCTTTGGCGATATCGAGAGTTGAAACCCCTTGCGCTTTCTGAATTTTATCGGTGAGCAGACATTCATGCATGCAATTGCCTTCAAATGGCGCATGATAAAAATTCTTCAATTTGGCGAGGATGTAATTGGCGCTTAAAACCGCATCTTCGGCAACTTTTTGCAAACCATCAGCTCCGTGTGAAAGCATATAGGACAAGGCACGAACATGCATGCCAAATTGGCCGCTAAAGCCTTTTACTTTGCCGCAGGAATTTTTCGGCGTTGTGAATTTGTAGATTTCGCCTTCTTTAATCACATGCGGAGTTGGCAAAAATTCTGCCAATTCCTTGCGCACGGCAATTGGTCCAGAGCCAGGTCCGCCGCCGCCATGCGGAGTGGAAAAGGTTTTATGTAAATTGAAATGCATCACGTCAACTCCGATATCAGCAGGCTTAACCTTGCCAACGATGGCGTTGTAATTGGCGCCGTCGCAGTAAAAATAAGCGCCGGCCTCATGAATCAAATCAGCAATTTCTTTGATGTTTTTTTCAAATTTGCCGCAGGTGTTGGGATTGGTGATCATGGTGCCGGCAATGTTTTTGCCATGTTCGGCGATAAGTTTTTTGAACAGCAAAATATCAATCAAACCTTCGGAATTTGACGGAATAACTTTGATCTCAAAGCCGCAAATTGCCGCGGTTGCTGGATTAGTGCCGTGAGCAGAATCCGGAATCAAAACAATTTTACGATTGGTTTCGCCGCGTGATTCATGCGCTTTTTTAATCGTAAGCATACCGGCAAGCTCGCCTTGTGCGCCAGCTGCAGGAGCAAGAGAAACAGCGGGAAGACCAGTTAAAGTTGCAAGCCAGTTTTGCAGATTAAACATCAATTCCAAAGCACCTTGAATTGTTGATTGATCTTGCAGCGGGTGAATATCGGCAAAGCCGGGCAGGCGCGCCATTTTTTCATTGAGGCGCGGATTGTGTTTCATGGTGCAGGAGCCAAGTGGATAGAAGCCGGCATCAATTGAATAATTCTGGTTCGAGAGACGAATAAAATGGCGTATCACTTGTGGTTCATTAACTTGCGGCAAACCAATTTTTTCACGTTTTGTTTGACCAATCCGAAGGCATAGTTTGGTATTTTCTACTTCTGGCAAATCAACGCCGCACGCGCCTTCATGTGATTGTTTGATTAGAAGTTCAGTTTCGTGATTTAATCCACCAATTTCTTTTGGAGCAGACATGTTAGTTTATAAGTTCTTGAGCAAGGTTTTCCATATCGTTTGCACTGGTTAATTCGCTAACCGCAACGATCATTTTTTTTCCTTCCGCAAATCCGCCGATGATGTTTTTTGCAAGAAGTTTTTTGTTAATTTCTTCTGCATCTTGACCAAGTTCAATTGTAAATTCATTGAAGAAATTTTTGTTCAGAATTTTCACGCCTTTGACTTTGGCAAGCATATCTGCAAGGTCGCAGGCCTTTTTGTGATTGATCAAAGCCAGTTTTTTAAAACCAATTTCGCCAAGAAGTGAGGCGTGAATTGTGAAAGCGGTGGCGCATAAGCCTTGATTTGAGCAGATGTTGGAGGTGGCTTTTTCGCGGCGGATGTGCTGTTCGCGTGCGTTAAGTGTTAGAACATAGCCAGGTCTGCCATTGGTATCAACTGTGGCGCCGCAAATTCTGCCTGGCATTTGACGGACAAATTCTTTTTTGCAGGCGAAAAATCCGAGAAGTGGGCCGCCGAAATTTAATCCGACTCCCAAAGATGAAGCTTCGCCAACAACAATATCAGCCATTGACGGTGCGGCAAGAAGGCCAAGTGATAGAATTTCGTTAACCACTACAATCAGAAGCGCTCCAGCCTCATCGCATTTTTTTCTGATCTCATCAAGATTGCCAATTTCGCCATGAAAATTGGGATATTGCACGATTGCTGCGGCACAATTTTCATCGATTTTGTCAACGAATTTTGTCTCATTTAAATCGAGATAGGTTGTGGTGACGTCGAGATAGTCAGGATGAATATGATCGATTTTTGCGATGTTTTTTTTGCCAGCTTTGATTCTTAAAGCCATCAAACAACTCTCTGCCATGGCGGTTGCTCCATCATACATCGAAGCATTGGCAACTTCCATTCCAGTCAATAAAGCGATGATGCTTTGGAATTGGAAAATTGTTGCCAAAGTGCCTTGTGAAATTTCTGGCTGATATGGGGTGTAGGAAGTTAGAAATTCAGAGCGCTGGATAATGTGATCAACTGCGGATGGGATATGATGACGATAGCACCCAGCACCAAGAAAGAACGGGCCTTGCGCAGCATTGCGATTTTTATTTGCCAGGGATTTGACAAAATTTTCCACTTCAATTTCACCTTGGTGATTTGGTAAATTTTCGATTGGTTTTTTTAATAAAAATTCTGATGGAACGGTGTCGTAAAGATGATCAACGGATGATGCGCCAATTTCGGCAAGCATTTCACGGCGATCATTTTTTGTTAAAGCCAGATAGCGCATGTTTTAGTTTGTAAGTCGTAAGTGGAGAGGGCGCGGCAAGCTATGTTTGAGACACAAAATATCAAGCTATATCTGCCAGATCTTTAAGACTGATTTTTTTGTCATAAAGAGCGCGGCCGATTACGCAGCCACTTACTCCGTCTTTCTCCAGATTTCTGATTTTTATCACATCTTCAAACGAAGAAATTCCGCCGGAGGCAATCACTGGAATCATGAGAGATTGTGCCAGTTTTTGTGTTCCTTCGATGTTCACTCCAGACATGGTGCCATCGCGCGAAATGTCGGTATAAATCACTGCGGAAACGCCGCAATATTCGAATTGTTTTGCTAATTCCTCTGCCAAAATTTTTTCGGTTTTAACCCAGCCTTCAGTTGCAACCTGACCATTTGTGGCATCAATTCCAACTACGATTTTTCCAGGAAATTTTTGACAGGCCTCAACAACAAATTGCGGATTTTTTGCTGCGATTGTGCCAAGAATCACGCGGTTTACACCGAGCGACAACCATTTTTCGATTGCTGCCAAATCGCGAATTCCACCACCGAGCTGAATTGGAATTTTTACAGTGGAAAGAATTTCTTTAACCGATTGTTCATTAACTGATTTTCCAGCAATGGCGCCGTCAAGATCAACAATATGCAAAAATTTGAATCTGGCCTCTTCAAATTCCTTTGCCTGCCTTGCCGGATTGGGAGCAAAAATTGTTGCGCTGTTCATATCGCCCTTGAACAGCCGCACACATTGTCCGGATTTGATGTCTATTGCTGGGAAGATTATCATTGAATTTACGATTTATGATTTAGAACCTGTCTAAAATCTGGGGTTAAAAAAGGATTGTTCTTAAAATTTTGTGTCCAGAAAAATGACAATTAGGGAAAGATGGTTCCAAAACATGTCATCCTGAACTTGTTTCAGGATCTGTTTTTAGAGACACAATATTTTTGATAACAACCAAAAAATTACTTCTAAATTATGTTAAAATTTCTTCTAAAAATCTGGCCAGGTCTGCTTCCGATCACGGTTTATGTTTTTTGGGTTTTTGTGATTGAAGGGTTTTTGTTTTCAAGAATTCTGAAAAGAAAAACCGAGTTTGAAGGTGAAAAAATCGTGGGAGAAAAATCAACAGAAGTAAAAGTTCCAGGAAAATTTTCTCTGCAGAATCGTCATTTTGTTGCTGTTCTTTATGCCAGTTTGATTTTGGCGATTTTAACTCTGATTTTTTCAGCCTTCAAATAAGCTTTGCCAAAAGTTTTTCAGCCTCTTTTTTCACTTTGTTTGCGCTGTCTATTCCAAGTTTTATTGCTGATTCCGGATTTGCTTTTGTGTTTAGATTTGTCTCAAAAAATTCATCGCCATTATGGGCAAGGAGGATTGTTTTTAAGTTGAGTTTGTTGTTGCTGATTTCGGCATGAGTTGCGACGGGAGTGGTGCATGATGCGCCAAGTTCCTGCAAAAATGCGCGTTCGCATCTGATTTCAATTTCGGTTTTTTCATCGCTGATTTTTTTTAAAACTCTTCCCAATTCTTGGTGATTTTTTCTTGCTTGAATTACTAATGCACCCTGACCTCCCGCTGGAAGCATCACATTTTTTTCGATGATTTTCCTGATTTTTGATTCTTTGCCAAGCCTTATCAATCCTGATACGGCAAGGATTGCGGCATCAACTTCTTCATTTTCGATTTTGATAAGGCGCGTGTCAACATTGCCGCGGAAATTGACAATTTTTAAATCAGACCGCGCGCGCAATAAAATTGCTTTGCGGCGTGGGGAAGAAGTTCCAACAACGGCGCATTTCGGCAAATCTTCAATTGAGTTGAAATTTTTGGAGATGAAACAGTCGCGTGCATCAAGGCGCTTCGTAAAAGCGACGATTTCAGTTTCATCATCGATCAGCGGTGGCATGTCTTTTGCTGAATGAATGGCGATATCAATTTTGTTTGAAAGCAGAGCTTCCTCCAGCTCTTTTATAAACAGACCTTTGCCGCCAAATTCGGCAAGATTGCGATCCTGAATTTTATCGCCGGAAGTGACTATTGGAACAATTTCAACTTGAAAATCTGTAAGATGATCAGCTAGTAAAAGATGAACTTCTGCAACCTGCGAAAGCGCTAATTTGCTGGTTCTTGTGCCGATTCGGAGCTTTAACCGCATTATCCCTGTCTAGCCTTGAAACGCGGATTGGTTTTGTTGATTACGTAAAGCCGGCCTTTTCTGCGTACTACTTTGCAGTTTTTATCTCTCTTTTTTGCTGTCTTTAGTGAATTAAAAATTTTCATCCGGCTCTCTTAAAGGATTGGTTAAACGAAGGCGCGGCAAGGTAGTTAGCGAAATTTATCTGTCAACCTCGCCAAAAACGATGTCTTGTGTGGAGATTATGGTGACGACATCGGCAAGCATATGGCCTTTGACCATGAATTCCAAACCTTGCAAATGAGCAAAACCTGGAGCACGAACACGACAGCGATGCGGTTTATTTCCGCCATCAGAAATTATGTAAACACCAAACTCACCTTTTGGCGCTTCAACGGCGGCGTAGGTTTCGCCTTCTGGAACGTGATAGCCTTCAGTGTAAAGTTTGAAGTGATTGATGAGTGATTCCATGTCGCGCTTCATCTCATCTCTTTTTGGAGGCGCGATTTTTGGGTCGTCGCATGTGATTGCGCCTGCCGGCATTTTTTCGATGCATTGTTCGATCAGCTTCACCGATTGGCGCATTTCCTCGATGCGGATCAAATAGCGGTCGTAAGAATCGCCATGTTTTCCAATCGGAATGTCAAAATCCAATTCGCCATAAACTTCATATGGTTGTGATTTACGTAAATCCCAGGCGATGCCGGAGCCGCGAATCATCGGGCCGGAAAAACCCCAATCCAAAGCCTGTTCTTTTGAAACCACGCCGATTTCAACCATACGCTGTTTGAAGATGCGATTGTCGGTTAAAAGTGATTCCACATCGTCAATCCATTTTGGATATTGTCTGGCAAAAGCGGCAATTTCCTCAAGCAATCCTTCCGGCAGATCACGATGTACTCCACCTGGACGTATGTAAGCGGCATGCATTCTTGAGCCGGAAACTTTTTCATAAAATCCCATCATTTTTTCGCGTTCTTCAAACATCCATAAAAGCGGCGTCATTGCTCCGACGTCAAGAGCTTGCGTGGTTACAGCCATGATGTGATTGAGGATGCGGGTGATTTCGGAAAACAAAACACGGATGAACTGTGCGCGACGCGGAATTTTGCAGCCCAAAAGTTTTTCTACCGCCAAGGCGTAAGCGTGTTCCTGACACATTGGCGAAACATAATCGAGCCGGTCAAAATAAGGCACAGCCTGTAGATAAGTTTTGTATTCGATCAGTTTTTCCGTGCCGCGATGCAGCAAGCCAATGTGTGGATCGGCACGTGTAATCACTTCTCCATCCATCTCCAAAACCAAACGCAAAACCCCATGCGCCGCCGGATGTTGTGGACCAAAATTGATTGTCATGTTTTTGGTTTGGGGGGAGGTCATATCTGCTAGATTTGCTGAAATTCGAAGGCGCGCTTTTTAGGAATCGAGATCAAAAACTCAAATTAAAGTTTCTGAACCAAAAAATTATCTGCCGTAATTTTCGCATCTGTTCCCAAAACTAGTGGCATCATGTTTTTGCTATGTCCAAGGCATTTTGATTTTTCGATGAAGAGTGGAATATTGCCGAGTTTTCCGCTGAATTTTTTTATAGCAATTTCGATATTTTTTGCTTTTGGAGCGCCATGAGGATTGGCTTCGAGGAAATTTCCAAGCAGAATTGCCGCTGGTTTTTTTTCACTTTCTTTGATGATGATGGCAATCTGATGGAAATAACGATCAAGCCGTTCACCATCCTCGCCTTCATCTTCGAGGAATAGGATTTTTTTGTTCCAATCGATTTGGTTTTGAGTGCCGAAATGGGCGGAAACGACGCTGATGCAACCCCCAACTATCAGACCCCGCAACAAGTGCGGGGTGACATTGTTTCTAGAATGCGGGGTGACATTGTTTTGAGTATAACTCCAGAACCGTGTCACCCCGCACTCGTTGCGGGGTCCATTTAGTGAATCCAGTTTATATTTTAATTCTTTGTTTTTCCCAAAAACCAAATCCAAAATTGCCTTTTCAGATTTTTTAGAAACCTTCTCCAAGGCAAGTTGCACTAGCATTGGAGCACTTACAACTTTCCATCCCCATTGCTGGATTAGAAAAATATTTAGCGAAGAAATATCAGAAAAACCGATAAAAATTTTTGGTTTTTTTGGTTTTTTCATCTTCATCAAAAACGGCAAAATTTCTGCGCTGCCATAACCGCCGCGCGTGCACCAAATTATTTTTGAATGGGGATTTTCAATTGCTTCCTTTAATTGTTCGAAACGCGTTTCAGCCGCAATTGACGCGAATTCGTGGCTTTGTGATTTTTTTATCGCCGTCTCTTTTTCCAAAAAAATTCTTGGAGTAAATCCAATTTTTTTTACATAATTTTTTATTTTTTGAATCTCATCAAAAGTACATGGGGTACTAGGAGAAACTATGTCAACAATATCGTTCTTTTTGAGCATCATTTGATTTGCAATTTAGAGCCTGTCTTTAAATTCATTTAACTTTGCTTTTCCGCAAATTTTTGCTCATTTTTTTGAAGAATTTTTCGCAGTATGCTTGATACAGCTTCAAAATTCTTCAAAAAAGTCGCTAAAAATTTACAAAAAATCAAAGTTAAATGAATTTAAAGACAGGCTCTAGACATACGGACTTGTATTTTGCTTCGTAGATTTCCAATTCAAAAATGGCAAAAGAAAAAATAATAATTTTTGATACAACTCTGCGCGACGGTGAACAGGCGCCTGGCGCGACGATGAATCTTGAGGAAAAATTACTCATCGCCAAAACATTGGAAAAAATGGGTGTTGATGTGATTGAAGCGGGATTTCCGGCAGCATCAAATGGTGATTTTGAAGCGGTAAATTCCATAGCAAAAACCATCAAAAATTCTGTCATTTGCGGACTTGCGCGTGCTAAAAAATCTGATATCGAAAGAACTGCTGAAAGTGTGAAACCAGCATCTAAACCGCGTATCCACACTTTTCTTGCCACCTCACCAATTCATATGGAATTCAAATTGAAAATGGATGAAAAGCAGGTGCTTTCTGCAATCGGTGAGAGCGTTTCATTGGCAAGAAATTTTGTGCCGGAAGTTGATTGGTCGCCGGAAGATGCCACGCGCTCAAAACCTGATTTTTTGTTTAAATGTATTGAAACCGCAATTGCTGCTGGAGCTAATACTATCAACATTCCAGACACTGTCGGCTATACCACTCCTGAAGAATATTTCGATTTGATTTTGGCAATAAAAAACAATGTCAAAAACATTGACAAAGCCGTGATTTCAACACATTGCCATAATGATCTCGGGCTTGCGGTTGCCAATTCTTTGGCGGCGATGCGCGCTGGTGCAAGGCAGATTGAATGCACTATCAACGGTATTGGCGAGCGCGCCGGCAATGCGGCTTTGGAAGAGATTGTCATGGCCATCAAAACGCGTGCTGATTTTTATAATTTTGAAACTGCAATTGACGCCACAATGATCACGCGAATTTCCAGGCTTGTCTCAAGCATTACCGGTTTTGCTGTGCAATATAACAAGGCTATCGTTGGCGCTAATGCCTTTGCTCATGAAAGCGGTATTCATCAGGACGGCATGTTAAAACATCGCGCAACTTATGAAATCATGACGCCGGAATCTGTTGGTTTGGAAAAAACGCAATTGCGTCTCGGCAAGCTTTCCGGACGTGCCGCTTTCAAAGATCGTCTCAGGGAAGTTGGTTATGATTTATCGGAAGAAGTGCTCAATTCAGCTTTTCAAAAATTCAAAGATTTGGCCGATAAGAAAAAAGAAATTCTCGACGAAGATTTGGTGTTGTTGGTTGATGGTTCAATCACGCATAAAAAATCACGTCTGCATTTGCTTGATTTGAATGTGGAATGCGGAAGCAGCAAAGAAGCGCAGGCATACGTCAAAATAAAAATTGACAGCGATGAAGTCGAAACTACCTTCCGCTCAAAAGACGGACCAGTTGACGCCATTTTTTCCGCAATAAAAAAACTCATCCCGCACAATGCCAGTTTAGAGCTTTATCAGGTTCAAGCAGTTACTGAAGGAACTGATGCTCAAGCGAATGTCGTCATCCGTCTCAAGCAAAATAACCGTATTTTTTCAGCCAATGGTGCAGATACTGATGTGCTTGTCGCATCAGCAATCGCCTATATTAACTGCCTCGACAAATTGAGGCAAAATTAAGCAGCAAATGTTTTCAAAATTTTTTTCATTTTCTTCCAAAGATATCGCAATCGATTTGGGTACCGCAAACACTTTGGTTTATGTGAAAGGTCAGGGTGTAGTGCTCAATGAACCTTCTGTTGTCGCGGTTTTAAGCGAAGGAGGAAAACTAATCCCCTGCGCTTTTGGCAATACGGCAAAGATGATGCTAGGCAGAACGCCGGCAAAAATTGAGGCGATTCGTCCGCTGAAAGATGGCGTAATTGCTGATTTCAAAGTTGCCGCCGAGATGATCAAGCACTTCATTCGTGAAGTAAATCAAGTCAGAAGTTGGCTTGGTCCGCTGATCATCATTTGTGTTCCGTCCGGTTCAACTCCGGTTGAAAGAAGAGCGATTCAGGATGCCGCTGAAGGCGCGGGAGCAAATGAAGTTTATTTGATTGAAGAGCCAATGGCGGCTGCAATTGGCGCTAATTTACCGGTGACCGAACCAACCGGTTCCATGATTGTTGATATTGGCGGCGGCACCACTGAAGTTGGAATTCTTTCGCTTGGCGGTATTGTTTATTCAAGATCAGTGCGCATTGGTGGCGATAAAATGGATGAAGCAATAATTTCCTATATTCGTCGTTATCACAATTTGCTGATCGGAGAATCAACCGCTGAACGCATCAAAAAAACCATCGGTGCTGCTTGTCCGCCGCAAGAAGGCGATGGTGCAACCATTGAAGTTAAAGGTCGCGATCTTTCCAACGGCATTCCGAAAGAAATGATTTTAACCGAAAGGCAAATTGCTGAAAGTTTGATGGAGCCGGTTGAGCAAATCATTGATGCTATCAAGGTTGCGCTTGAATGCACTCCGCCTGAACTTTCTTCCGACATTGTCGAACGCGGTATCGTGCTTTCCGGAGGCGGAGCTTTGCTGAAAAATCTTGATTATGTGATTCGTCAAGCCACCGGACTTCCGGTTTTCGTCGCCGAAGATCCCCTGCTTTGCGTGGTTAACGGTTGCGGCAAAGTTCTCGAAAATATCAAAATGTTTCGGGCAGTGTTGTTTAGACAGGATTGATGAGTAGTTATCTCAATTTCAAAAGCAGCAGAGTTAACTACAGCGTTTCCCACAGTTTTAATCTGATCTTCAAGAAAGTTGAAACTTTGCTTTTCAGCTTTTTGTGTGTGATTTGTCTTACGGTTTCAAAAGTTGATCGTGATTTTTCCAGAAATGTTTCTTTTGCATTTGTTGATGTGTCGTTGCCGGTAGTAAAATTTGCCGCTTTTCCGTTCAATGTTGTTATTGATCTTCTCACCAATTTTGGTGAGTTAGTTGAAGCAAAAAGAGAAAATAAAGCTTTGAAAGAGGAGCTCGAAAAACTCAAATCTTTTTATATCCAATCTCTCAACATCCATCAGGAAAACAAAGAGCTTAGAAAGATTTTAAACTTTGTCGCCGCAAAAAGTTCCAGTTTCAAAGTGGCAAGAATAATCGGGCATTCGCACCGTCTTTTTAGTCAGAAAGTTTTTATCGATGCCGGCAAAAATCGTGGTTTGAAAGAAGGAATGATTGTTGCCGGAAAATATGGAATTATCGGCAGAATCAGCGAGGTTGCGGCAGATAAATCGCGTTTGATTTTACTTAACGATGCCGCTTCAAAAATTCCGGTGATTACTTCCAAAAGCAGAGTCAGAGGCATTTTAGTCGGCAATGGCGGAAATTTGATGAGCATATTTTATTTGCCGAAAAATCATAAAATTGAAATTGGCGATACCGTCTTTACTTCCGGCGATGGCGATACTTTGCCGCCAGGATTGCTGGTTGGAGTTGTGAAGAAAGTTGTCAAAGATGCAATTTTTGTTGCGATGGTGGAGGATGTTGACAATGCGGATATTGTGACGGTGATGGAGTGATTATTTTTCCAGTTTTTTCATTTCCCTCACCATAAACGGCACTTGAGCGATAGTGAAGATCAGCGAAATCGGCATCATGCCAAAAACCTTGAATTGTACCCAGAAATCGGTGGAAAAATTTCTCCAGATTACCTCATTTAAAACTGCAAGAAAAATAAAAAACCAGGCCCAGCGCCGCGATAAAATCAGCCATGATTGCAAATTCATTTTGATCTGCCCTTCCAAAAGGTAGGAAATCAGCGGTTTGCGCGCAAAGTATCCATAAAACAAAATTGTGGCGAAAAGTAAATTGATGATGGTTGGCTTCATTTTGATGAAAATTTCATCTTTCATAAACACGGTGAGACCGCCGAAAATTGTGAGAATTATTGCTGAAACCAAGGCCACCATCGGGATTTGTTTGGTGAGGAAATAGGAAAATATCAGAGCGATAAGAGTTGTGATAATCATGAATATTGTTGCGGTGATAAGCGGCTCAGGGGTTCGTGCAAATTTGTAGCAGATAAAAAAAATGATTAGCGGAAAATAATCGCACAGAAATTTTGTGGTTGATTTTTTCATTGGCAGGAAATTTGTGAATTTTTGTTGTGAGCAAGAGACAGAATTACGATTTGATATCGTATGCCATTGCCGCTGAATTTAAGCATTTCCTGCAATCTTTTGTCTTCGGTTTGAAAGTTGGCAGGGATGATGATATTTCTGATTCCATCCTTTTTCATGTTGATGATGTTTTTTTCGACAAGATCGTTTTCTTTGCTGCCGATTTGCAGTTTTTGTGAATTTGTCATCTGCAATTGTTTGCCATTTGCATCAAAAATTCCGTAGGAAATTTCAACTTCATCGCCGCAGGAAACTGCGTTTTCTCCAGCTCCTGATTCAATGTCTTCGATAGTAATTTGTGGTGTATTTTTTGCGATTTCCTGCGCCATTTTGACATTGGTGATAATGAAGAGACTTTTGTCTTTTACCTCGCCAAAATCTTTTTTCATTTGTTGTGGCGACAGGCGATTTCCAAGGGATTCCGGATTTTCCGTATTGGCAAAAAGTGCAAAATAAAGAATTGCGACAATACCAGTTAGCTTAATCAACGGGTTATTTAGAATTTCAAAAATTTTCATAATTTTATGATTGTTCTTAAAATTTTGTGTCCAGAAAAATGACAATTAGGGAAAGATGGTTCCAAAACATGTCATCCTGAACTTGTTTCAGGATCTATTTTTAGAGACACAATATTTTTGATAACAACCAATTTTATCTTCCCCTTTATCTTCACCTTTATTTTTCCTTGGCGTAAAATTTCGATTTTGTCATCGGTGATTTTAGCCACAGTTGAAGGCTGTCCATCACATATTCCACCATCAATAACTAAATCAAGTTTTTCAAAATATTTTGCCACTTCTTTCGCGCTAGTTGCTGCTTTTTGATCGCTGATATTGGCGCTGGTTACCGCCAGATTGCCGTCAAATTTTTCAAATAATTTTTGTACAAAAAAACTATCGATAATTCGAAATCCAAGAAAGCCATCATTATTTTTATTCAGATTTGAAGCGAGAAAGGAAGAGGCTTCAGGCTTTGTTTTTAAAACCAATGTCAATTGTCCTGGAAAAAATTTCCGCACTATTTTTTTTGACAATTTATCAAAACAAAAAATTTTTTCCGCCGCTTTCAGATCTTTTACAAAAATTGCGATTGGCTTTTTTTCATCACGATTTTTTATTCGATATAAAGCTCGAACGGCTTTTGAATTAGAAGCGTCAACGGCAATGCCGTAAATTGTATCACTTGGAAAAGAAATCACTTTTCCTTCGCGCAAAAATTTGCAGGCCAAATTGACAGCATTTGGAGCTTTCTGGTTAATTATTAGGGCGTGTTGACATTCATTTTTATTCACAGTTTTTCAGAAATTTTTAGCGACTTTTTTGAAGAATTTTGAAGCTGTATCGGGATTCGCGCTCTGCGCTCATGCCCGTTTTCGCTAAAATCGCTTCGCGATTTTTTAACGCTCAAACACTGCGAAAAATTCTTCAAAAAAATGAGCAAAAATTTGTGGAAAAATGGGAATAAAAATGAATGTCAACACGCCCTAGCACAAAGCATTGATTTTATTGGCTCAAATGACTTGCGGTGAATTTCAGAAATTCCATGCTCTCTAATTTTTGCAATATGAAATTTTGTTGGATAGCCAGCATGTTTTTCAAAGCCAAATTGTGGATATTTTTTGCTAAATTTTTTCATGATTTCATCGCGTGTTTCTTTGGCAATTATTGAAGCGGCGGCAATAGAGAGACTTTTCTGATCACCTTTTACAACAGGTAAAATTTCCGTAATTTCATCGCGCTTTTCAAAAGGTAAAAAATTTCCATCAACCAAAATTACCTGCGCAAAAATTCCATATTTTTTTTGCAAATCGAGATAGGCATGAAGCATTGCCAGCTTTGTTGCCTCAAGGATATTGATTTTATCTATTGTTTTTTCGTCAACGATGCCGATGCCGAATTTTGCCTTTTGCTGCAACTCCAAAAAAACTTTGTAGCGCTTCGTTTTTGAGAGTTTTTTTGAATCATCTGTTTCTTGTGGAAAATCATCGCGATTAAGAATTACGCAAGCAGCAACAACCGGCCCCGCAAGCGGTCCGCGTCCGGCTTCGTCAATTCCGGCAATAATTGAATTGCCGTATTTATTTTCGATTAAAAAACCAGGTTGCATTTCAATTTGAGCTTAATTTAATCGCGCCGCTCATTTTTTAGATAATTCAATTTCAGTTTCCATGTCCTTCATTAAAAAAAATCTTAGTGAAAAGCCGTCTCTAGTTAAACCTGTTGCAATCGTTGTTGCGATCATTCTTGTAATTGGAGGAGTTTATAGTCTGTCTGGCAAGAAATCACAACAATCTGAATTAGAACAAAAAACAGAAGAAAATGTTCCGGCAGGTCTTGATTTTCTCAAGGGTGAAATCAAGAGCAGTGGTCTCGATAAAAACAAGGATATTGACAATGTCGGCGATGTTGAAGAGGTGATTGTAAAATGGGTTGAAGCCAATCCCCAAGCCATTCTGCAATCAGTTGCAAATATGCAGCAAAAAATGATGCAGGAACAGATGCAAAACGCACAAAAAAACATCGGCAATAAAAAGGAAGAGTTGTTTAACGATCAAAATTCTCCGCAATATGCACCAGAAAATTATGATGTCACAATAGTTGAATTTTTTGATTATTCCTGCGGCTATTGCAAAAAAGCGCAAGCAACGCTGGAGCAGCTGCTTAAGGAAGATAAAAAAGTTAGAGTCGTTTACAAAGAATTTCCGATTTTAGGCCAGCCTTCTCATGAAGTATCGCAAGTTGCTTTGGCGGTTAACATGGTTAGCCCATCTTCTTACAAAAAATTTCATGATGCCTTGATGAAAGGTAATGAAAGGGGAAAAGACGGCGCGCTTAAAGTTGCAAAATCTGTTGGCATTAATGCTGCTGCCGTAGAAGCGGTTTTGACAAAAGATGCTGATAAAATTAGCAGCTTAATTCAGGCAAATTTGACTCTCGGAAATTCAATTGGCATCAATGGCACTCCCGGGTTTGTGATCGGAGAAGAGCTGGTTCCCGGCGCTCTTGAACTTTCTACACTTAAAGAAAAAATTGCCGCTGTCAGGGCAAAAAAATGACAGATGGTTCTTGTCTATCTGATAAGCAAAAATCCGTAATTTCCTTATTTGAACAGGGAAAAAACCTGTTTATCACTGGTGGCGCCGGCAGCGGCAAATCCTATCTCTTAAATTTTCTCAAAAAAAATTATGGCCATCTAGGCCTTGAAGTAACAGCAAGCACTGGAATTGCTGCGGTTAATATTGGCGGTTCAACCATTCATTCATGGGCCGGAATTGGTTTGGCGAATTTGCCGATCAAGCAGATCGTTGAAAATATTTTTAGTGCGAAATTTGCCCGTGTCAGGCGCAGAATCAGATGTGTCAAAGCTTTGGCGATTGATGAAATCTCAATGATCTCATCCGATGTTCTTGAAATTTTAAACAAAGTTTTTTGTGCAGTGCGTGAAAATTCTGCTGCGATGGGTGGTATACAAATGCTGTTTTTTGGTGATTTTTTGCAATTGCCACCGGTGAATTCAGGCTTCTGTTTCAATAGCAAAATCTGGCATGATCTTGATTTGCAAACCATTACTTTTGAAGAAATTTTTCGTCAGGAAGATAAAAAATTTATAAAACTTCTCAATAATCTGCGTTTCGGAAAAGTTGATGAAAATGATCGTGATGCTTTGATATCAAGGCTGAAAGCTAAAGATGAAACTTCTACAATTCGTCCAACCATTTTGAGCACGCACAATGTCAAGGTTGAAAAAATTAATGAGCATGAGTTGCAAAAAATTTTGCATAATGAGGTGATTCATCTGGCAGAATATTTTGGATCAAATGAAAAAATCGAATTTCTGAAAAGAAACTGTATTGCTGCTGAAACTTTGAAATTAAAGGTTGGAGCGCAAGTGATGATGATAAAAAATACCTACCAGAAAGAAGGTGTTATCAACGGTTCTCTTGGAATTGTGCGCGATTTTTCGCCAAGAAAATCTTATCCTTTAGTAGAATTTACAAATGGCAAAATCCTGACAATTTCTTCCGAAGAATGGCTGATTGAGAAATTTGATGAGGAAAAAAAATTGGTCATAACTGAAGCTGGAATGTTGCAAGTGCCGCTGATTCTTGCTTGGGCAATGACGATTCATAAATCGCAAGGTATGACTCTGGATAAAATTTCTTGCGATTTAGCCCATGTTTTTAGTCCTGGTCAAGCCTATGTCGCCTTGTCGCGCGCTAGGAATTTTGATGGTGTTTTTATCGAATCCATGAATTTCGATCGTATTGCTGCCGATGATGATGCGGTTAAGTTTTATCAGTTTAAATGAATTTTTTTCAGCGCCTTTCTGACAACTCCCAAGGCATATTTTATAACATTATCTGCTGTTTTTTTGCTTCAATTTTGATCGCTATCGCACGCCATTTATCGGCCGAATTTCATGTTTTTTTTATCGTGATGCTGCGCAATTTTTTTGCGCTGGTTTTTTTTCTGCCGCAAATTGTCAGAGATCATAACAAGGTGTTTAAAACTCAAAAAATCAACTTGCATATTTGGCGCGCCATCAATGGCTTGCTGTCAATGTTTGTATGGTTTTATGCGATTAGCATTCTGCCACTTTCCGAGGCGGTTGCCATCAGTTTTATCGCGCCGATTCTAACCACCTTGGCAGCAATGATTTTTCTCAAGGAAAAAGTTAAATCACACATTTGGATTGCTGTCTTTGTTGGTTTTATGGGAATTTTAATTGTGCTTCGTCCGGGTTTTAAGGATCTAAATATTGCCCATTTGGCTGTCATTTTTTCAACCAGCCTATGGGTTATTACCAATCTGTTTGTCAAGGTGATGGCAAGAACAGAAAGGCCGCAAACCATTGTCGCTTATATGTCGCTTGTCATGTTTATCATCTCGATTCCATTTGCTTTGCCTTATATGAAACCGATCAATTTTGAGAATTTCTGCTATTTTGCCGCTTTGGGTCTGGTTTCGAATCTGACTCACATTTTTATGTCGCGTTCTTTTGCAAAAGTTGATTTGTCTTTAGTGCAGCCTTTTGATTTTACGCGCCTGATTTTTACCACGATTATTGCCTATTTCACTTTCGGTGAGATAATTGATTTTTGGGTGGTTATAGGCTCAATGGTGATTTTGAGCGGCGCAATTATCGTCATACCAAAACGCAATGCTAGATTACTTCAAACAGGCAATATCAATTCTTAAACAGGAAAATCGCTATCGCGAATTTCTCGATATTTCGCGTATTTGCGGCGAGTTTCCTTATGCCGTCAACAACAAAACCGGCAAAAAAATCATTTTGTGGTGTTCTAATGATTATCTCGGACTTGGTCAAAATCGTGAAGCAATTGAAGCAGCAATAAAAGCTTTGAAATCTTATGGCATCGGTTCCGGCGGCACACGCAATATTTCTGGAACCAGCAATTGTGTGGTGCGGTTGGAAAAAGAAATTGCTGGTCTGCACAACAAAGAATCAGCTTTAAGCTTTGTTTCCGGTTATGTTGCCAATGATGCTTCGATTCAAACTATTGCCAAAATCATTCCCAATTTAGTCATTTTTTCTGATGAAAAAAATCATGCCTCAATAATTACTGGCATCAAAAATAGCCGCGCACACAAGCATATTTTCCATCATAATGACATGCTGCATTTGGAAGAATTGTTGAAGATACACGCGTATGAACAGCCAAAACTGATCATCTGCGAATCGGTTTATTCAATGGATGGCGATTTCGGCAAAATTAAAGAAATTGTCGATTTGGCCAAATCTCACAATGCTATGACTTACGTTGATGAAGTTCATGCCGTCGGGCTTTATGGCGAAAAAGGCGGAGGCTATTGCCAGGAAATCGGCATCGCTGATGAAATTGATCTGATTCAGGGAACTCTTGCCAAGGCTTTTGGCGTGATCGGCGGTTATATTGCCGCAAAAACTGAAATTGTTGATGCCATACGCAGCGTCGCTTCCGGATTTATTTTTACCACTTCCCTACCTCCGGCAATTGCTGAAAGCTCGATTGTCAATATTCTTCACGTGCAGAATTCCGCTTCTGAAAGAAAAAAATTATGTCAAAGCGCTGAATCTTTGCGTCAGAAATTGCGTCAAAAAAATATCAATTTTGTTGCAAATGAATCACACATCATCGCTGTCAAGATAGGTGATGCAGCGAGAGTAAAAGCGATCTCACAGCGTTTGCTTGATGAATTTGGAATTTATGTTCAGCACATCAATTATCCAACAATTGCCAAAGGAGATGAGAGATTGCGCATCACCATCACGCCGTTTCATGATGAAAAAATGACAGATGATTTAGTTTCGGCTTTGCAAAAAGTGCTGTAAAATCAAACTGGCGGCAATGTCATCAACGAATTTATTTTTTTTGTGTCTATCTGTTTTACGCGATAGGGGAGAGGCGTTGATTTGTCTGGCCTCAAAGCTGGTTAGTCTTTCCTCAAAAAGAATGATTGGTAATTTTTCTTCCAGAAATTCATCAAGATTTTTGGCAAATTTTTGTACGAATTGCGACATTGGCTGGGTTTTGCCATCCATGGTTAATGGCCAGCCAATCACGATCCCAACAATCCTATTTTCCGCGATAAGATTCTTTATTTTGTCAAAATCTTTTTGATTGCTTTGGCGATATAGAATCAGCTTTGGAGTGGCAATCAGTCTGGTTTCATCACAAATGGCAATGCCGATTCTTTTAGTGCCGACATCAAGCGCTATCAAACGCCCAGAAACTTGATTTAATTGGTTTGGATCGCTAAAAATCATTCAGAACCTGTCCTAAATCTTTTTTAAAACAATGTCGCAAATTACTAAAGAAGACATCAAAAAAATCTCCCGCCTGGCAAGAATCGAAGTTCCCGAGGATCGTCAGGAATTTCTGGCCAGCCAAATAGGCAATGTCATAAATTGGGTTGAGCAGTTAAACGAAGTCAACACCGACAATGTTAAACCTTTTATCAATGTTCATGACATGTCGCTTCGTCTGAATCAAGACGAGATCAGCGATGGCAACATCTCCGCGGATATTTTAAAAAACGCCAAAAATGCCAAATATGGCTATTTCTCGGTTCCAAAAGTTATCGAATAACTTGTCACAGCTACCGCTCCCCTTTCAAATTAGCGATGATTACAGAGAAGAAGTTTTTCTTTTGTTGCCAGAAAATTCTTCTGCATTTGGTTATTTGGAAAAATTTTTTTCTCAGAAAAATTTTGCTTCGGCGCAGTTTTCATCACTAATTCTTAAAGGTGAGAAAGCCTGCGGCAAAACCCATCTACTCAATATTTTTGCCCACAAATCCAATGCGCAATTTTTGGACATAACAAAAAATCCGTCTGAAATTTTTTGTGAAAACAAATTTTATATTCTTGAAGATATCGAAAAAATTACCGATGAGGAGTGGTTGTTGCGCATGATAAATTTTGCTGCTGAAGCCAAATCTTTTTTGATTTTTAGCGTGGGAGAAAATCCAAAATTTCGCCTGAAAGATCTAAATTCGCGCCTGAAAAACATTTTTATTGCCGAAATAAAAAATCCCGATTTTGAATCAATCAAACAATTGCTGGCTAATTTTCTTTCGCGCAGGCAGATAAATCTTGTTGCCAAAGACATAAATTTTATCGCAAAAAATATTGATAGAACTTACGAGGCGATTTTATCGGCGGTAAAAAAATATGAAATGCAGTGAGGATTGGGTATATACCAAGCCCAGTCGCGCTTTTTCCCACATGTGTCACCCCGCACTTGTTGCGGGGTCTGTCTCGTCAAAGACTGGGTTTCTTTGTTAGTGATGAAATGGACCCCGCAACAAGTGCGGGGTGACATGTGGCAAGTGCGAGGTAATAATATGATAAGATTTGTTGTTTTAGCTAGAGTCTATGAGATTCGAGTTGTAAGTCCTTAAGCGCGACTGGGGTTAGTTAATGATTTCTCCGACCTCTCCCCAAGCCAATCATTTTACAGAATTTCTGTATGCAGCCTATATTCGGAGTTATACCCGGATCTCTATCTTCTTTGCTTCTCGCTTCTTCTGTAAAAGCAAGTCCAGTTGGTGAAACAGTGTCATCGCTAACCTCTTTCGTTTCTGTTCCTAAAGAAGACGCAATTTTCGTGGTGGTTAACGTTTCAGCTCCTGCACCGTCTCTTTCTGAAGATGGCGGCACATCTGCCGCCGCCGCGCCTCTTTCCATATAGGTGCGATATTGCGCAGTAAGCGCGGTTCGGATTCTTTCTTTGGTTTCCGGTTCTTCGCGGTAGAAATCTAAAATTTCATCCATTCTTTCTCTATTTCCAAAGACATGATAAAATGATTTGGGAATTGTGAATTCGCCATGTTCTTCCCTAAGGTTTGTTGCTAATTCACGGATGGAGATAAAGGTATGACCATCATCTTTGCGATTGTTAATAGCAAATATGACAAATTGGCAGAGATCATGATCTGTCAATCCGCGCAGTCTTTCGGTGGCGATGATTTTTGTGATCATTTCTTTTTCCATTTCGTATCTTTCTCTGTCGAATGCATTAAGCGTGGAAAGTAGCCTATCCGGGCGATCAAATGATTGTTCAGCTAAAGTTGTAAAAGAATTTTTTGCGTCTGATTTTAAATTCGGATCAAAACCGGCATCAAGCAATGTAATAAAAGGCGCAAGAGCTCTATGATTTGCAAGGCAACACATAAGGTGCCCCCTACATTTATCGCCCATGGTTGCAATATTAATTTTCTTAAACAGCAGGTTAAAAATGTCTTTTACGCTTTTGTTTATTGCATATTGTGATCCAATACTAGACAGACTAACAACAAAATCATCCTCACATTCCGCGATATTAATTGATCCATCGTTTATTTCACGTTCTTCAAGAAAGGATTTAATACCATCAAAATTTCCGCCCGTTGCCATATCGCATATAGCTCCTGATATTGCTTTAGTGCTTAATGGTGCTGGTATAATTCTTCGTGACATATGTTTTTATTTCAAAAGATGATTAAGAGCAATTTTGGCGGCTTCTTTTTGGGCTTCTTTTTTTGATTTGCCGTGCGCAGAAAATTCCAACCCTAGAGCGGAAATTTTAACTGTTGAGGTAAAAGTTGGAGAATGATCAAAACCGCCATCCTGAATAGTGTGATATTCCGGCAGTTTTTTGGTTTTGAATTGTGCCAATTCCTGCAATTGTGAAACCGGATCTTTTGGTGGTTCAATATTTTTTTCAAGAAAACTGCGCCAGAATTTCAGGATAAAATTTTTTGCCTCGTCAAAATTTGAATCAAGATAAATTGCGCCAATCAAGGCTTCGAGGGCATTTTCCAGATTTCTTTTATTGGTTTTTCCGCCAAGCTTTCTTTCACCATTACTGATTTGTAAAACTTCCTCCAGCCCGATAATCAAAGCAATTTCTGCCAAAGCTTCGCCAGAAACCAAAGCGGCTTGACGTCTTGATAGTGGGCCTTCCATCTCATGTGGATATTTTTTCATCAGAAATTCGCCAATTACCAAACCAAGAACTTTATCGCCTAAAAATTCCAGACGCTGATAATTTGGTCGCGATTTATTTTCTTTGGAAAGGCTCGGATGTGTCAGCGCCTCTTCCAGCAGTTTTTCATTATTGAATTCGTAGGAAATTTTTTTGCAGAAATTTTTGAAATCAGAGTTCATCAGTTGATTTTGTTAAGAATTCTTGTGAAACGAATTGAAGTTGGCCAATACCAAAATTGCCATGTCGGTTTGGAATTGGAAAAGAAAATTATGGTGGCGCGACCAATCAGGTTTTGTTCCGGAACATATCCGACATGATTTAGAAAACGGCTATCTTGTGAATTATCGCGGTTGTCTCCCATCATGAAATAATGCCCGCGCGGAACCTGATAAATTCCGGTGTTGTCCTGAGGAGTGATTGTTTGATCAAGTGTGTGAATAGTTTTTTTGTCAGACAGAGTTTCAAGAAATTTTCTGATTTCTGTTTTATTATCTTCATCAAAAAAAATTCCGTCGGAAATTTTTTCAATCTCTTCATCGTTGATATAAAGTTTGCCATTTTGCATTTGAATTTGGTCTCCCGGCAATCCGATTATGCGTTTGATGTAGTTGATGCTTGGATCAGTTGGCAAACGAAAAACTGCAACATCACCGCGCTGTGGCTGATTTTTTTGCCAAAATCTCCCTTCGAAAAAATTAAAATTTGAACCAAAAGGAAAGGAATAGCGGCTGTAGCCGTAAGAATATTTGGCAACGAAAATATAATCGCCAATCAACAATGTTGGTTTCATCGAGCTTGATGGAATGTGAAATGGTTCAAAAAAAAATGAACGCACAAAGCCAGCGCAGACGAGAGCGATGAGTAGGGTTGGAAAGAAGCCGAGAGATTTTTTTTCGTGCTTTGTTTTATGAGTTTTATGCATTTTGTATCAAATTTTTTCCATCCATTTCACTTGGTTTTTCAATCTTCATTAGATGCAAAATTGTTGGTGCGATATCGCTTAAGCGGCCATTTTGCAGTTTTGTGTTTTGAATATTTTTACCAATCAGAATGAACGGAACCGGATTTGTAGTGTGCGAAGTGTGCGGTTCGCGATTTTTATCAAGCATGCATTCAATATTGCCGTGATCTGCTGAAATTATCATCATGCCGTTTTTTTCCAAAATTATTTTTTCCAACTCGCCAAGTTCATAATCGATGGTCTCGCAGGCTTTGATTGATGGCTCAAGCAGGCCACTATGTCCAACCATGTCGGGATTGGCGTAGTTGACGATGATAAAATCAAATTTCTCTTCCGTGATTGCTTCGCGCAATTTATCTCCGACTTCATGTGCCGACATTTCCGGCTTGAGATCATAGGTGGCAACCGATGGTGATTTTACCAGAATTCTTGTTTCGCCAGAAAATTCCTGCTCACGGCCGCAGGAAAAGAAAAAAGTGACATGAGCATATTTTTCCGTTTCAGCAATGCGAAGCTGCGTAAGGCCATTTGTGGCTAAAATTTCTGGCAGAGAATTTTTGATCTCAAATGCAGGAAAAAGGATTTCATAAGATTGATCCAGCTTTTCTGAATATTTGGTGAGCGCCAAAGCGTTGGAAAATTTTTTATTTTCGAAAAGTTTTTCTGAAATTTGGCGTGCGCGATCAGCGCGGAAATTGCAAAAGAGCAGAGCGTCTCCTGCTTCAATGCCGCGATAATCACCAATTGTGCATGGTTTTATGAATTCGTCTGTGATGTTGTTTTCGTAAGATTTTTTGACTGCTGAAATTGCATCAAAAAATTTTTCACCTTGAGCGGAAATTATGGCATTAATTGCCAGTTTGGTGCGATCCCATTTTTTATCGCGATCCATGGCATAGTAGCGTCCGCAGATAGTTGCGATTTTAAAATTTTTCACCGCTTCCAGATATTTCAAAGCGCTTTTTTGCGCGACATCGCGTCCGTCAAGAAAGCAATGCAAAAAAACTTTTACCCCGTTTTTTGCAAATAAATCGGCGAGAAAAATTATGTGATCAATGTGTGAATGAACGCCGCCATCAGAAAGCAACCCCATCAAATGACAAGCCTTGCCGGAAGTTTTCAAATCGGAAATTATTTTTTGTAATTTTGAATTTTTAATCAAAGAGCCATCGCGAATTGCATTGTTGATGCGCGGCAGATCCTGAAAAATAATTCTTCCCGCGCCAATCGTCATATGGCCAACTTCCGAATTGCCGATTTGGCCTTCCGGCAAGCCAACGTCAAGTCCGGAAGTTGCGAGTTGCGAATGTGGATATTGTGATAAAAACCGCTGATAATTTGGCATTTTTGCCCGTGCAATAGCATTGTTTTCATCAGCATCATTGCCAATGCCAAAGCCATCAAGAACGCAAAGCAGAACTGGTCTGCAAGATAATTTAATTTGAGATAATTTCATTTTTGAAGTGGATTACTGGACGCGCAAATCTAAGAAACTGTTTATGATCTTTTTTAACCCCAGATTTTAGCATGTTTTTAGCGCTTTTTTGACAAAATTATGAAGCGTATCTGGAAATACGGTGAGTAATTTTGTCAAAAAATAAGCAAAAACAGGGTAAAATATGGGGTTAAAAAAGATCATAAACAGTTTCTAAATCCTAAATCCTAAATCTTAAATCCTAAATTAACCCCAATAACGCTTAAGAAAATTTGTAATCACTTTCCTCACAAAATATTTACCCCTCACAAAATATTTACCCCTCACAAAATATTTACCCCTCACCCCAACCCTCTCCCACAAGGTGAGAGGGAGTTGCACCGAATTCGGACTAACTCCCTCTCCCCTTGTGGGAGAGGGTTGGGGTGAGGGGTAAATGAGCTAGGGAGAGTAAAGTAAATTATGACCGACCTCATCGGCATTATCGCCGCCTTTCTCACAACCTTTTGTTTTTTGCCGCAAGCTATAAAAACCATTAAAACCCGCGATACTTCTGGAATTTCACTGGTTATGTATTCGATGTTTGTTGCGGGAGTGGTGTTTTGGCTGCTCTACGGTATTTTGCTTTCAAACCGTATCATCATTGTTGCCAACATTGTTACTCTGACTTTGTCTTCGATTGTGTTAGCGGTTAAAATTCAAAATGTTTTGAAGCGCTGAAATTTCTGTTTCGATTTTTTCACCGGTTTTTCTGTTTTTTACTTCAACCTTTCCAGCCGTTGCTGATTTGGGTCCGACGATAATTTGAGTTGGAATTCCAATGAGGTCGGCGATTGAAAATTTTTGCCCAAGACTGGCTTTGGTGTCGTCATAAATCATGTCTGGAATTTTGTGATAAATTTCTTCGCAAATTTTGTCGCATAGCTCATCGCTTTGGCGCACATTGATCAAAGCAAATTGAAATGGTGCAATTTCTTTTGGCCAGATAATGCCATTTGCATCGTGATTGGCTTCAATCGCCGCCGCAACAACACGCGAAACGCCGATGCCATAAGATCCCATATTTGGATAAATTTTTTCACCATTTTGTCCCATCACATTTGCCTCCATCGCTTTGGAATATTTTAAACCGAAATTAAAAATATGACCAACTTCAATGCCGCGCTTTGAGGCGAGCTGTTCTTTGGCAATCGGACATTTTTCTTCAATATGCATTTCATCAGCCATGGCATAGAGTTTCTGCATTTCAGAAATGCTTAAATTTTCATCTTCAAATTTTTTATCGTAGTAAATCGCGCTTTCGCCGCTGTTGGCTAAAATGTGAAATTCATGCGACAAATCTCCGCCGATTGCTCCTGTATCGGCACGCACTGCCATTGGTTTTAAACCCATGCGACGGAAAATTTTGAAATAGGTTTCATACATCAGATTGTAGGTTTTTTTTGCGTTCGCTTCGTCCAAATCAAACGAGTAGGAATCTTTCATCAAAAACTCGCGGCCGCGCATCATGCCAAAGCGCGGGCGAATTTCATCGCGAAATTTCCAGTGGATTTGATAGAGGTTTTTTGGCAGATCTTTGTAGGAAGTTATGTTTTTTCTGAAGATGTCGGTTATAACTTCTTCATGCGTTGGGCCATAGAGAATATTGCGTTCGTGGCGATCTTTGATGCGTAGCATTTCTTTGCCATAAGCGTCATAGCGTCCCGATTCCTGCCATAATTCTGCTGGCTGAATTGTTGGCATTAAAACTTCTAGCGCACCGGATTTATCCATCTCTTGACGGATGATTTTTTCGACATTGCGCAAAACTTTTAACCCCAAAGGCAGCCAGGAATAAATTCCAGAAGCAGTTTGGCGTATCATGCCAGCGCGGATCATCAACTGATGCGAGACAATGGTAGCATCGAGCGGATTTTCTTTGAGAGTTGGGAGGAAGTATTGAGAGAGTTTCATTTTAAAATTACGTTTCTTGCAAGTTTGTTAACCCCGATTACCTTTTAAAAATCACGATGGGGGAGCGAATTGTAGGGGTTAGTCCTTATGAGGTGCTCCCTTTTTGTTATTGTGATTTATTGTAGCTTTTCATTTTCCCGGATTTGTTTTTTGATAAAATTCTGCGCCACTCTTACCCCGTGAATGTCGATAGAGTGATCAAGATGCGGGAAGGAATGGGCTTCGTGGGAAATTTTTTGTGATTCTAGGATTTTTTTGGCTTCGAGAAAATTTTCAAAAGGTAGAACCGAATCAGATTCGCCGTGGATTAAACAAATTTCCGGTTTGGAAATTGATTTTTCTCCAAGAACTTCCGGCAGGATAATTTTTCCGGAAAATGAAATAATGCCGATCGGCTTTTCAGCCATGATCAGGCCTTGATAGACTGACATCATCGCTCCTTGCGAAAAACCGACCAACAACAAATTTTGCGGTGTTAATTTGAAACGCGAAAGCTGTTCATCGATAAATTTTTTTAAAATCCGATTGGCGCTTTTGATGTTGTTGGAAATTTCTAAAAGCGCTTTGCGATCAACTCCGTCATAGAGCGAGAACCATTGATATGAATGTGGAAATCCGCCTTCCCATGGTTCAATTGCATTTGGCGCAATGAAATGTGCATCAGGCAAAACATGTTTGAATTCGTAGGAAAGATTGATGAGATTCTCGCCATTGGCGCCATAGCCATGCAAAAAAACGACTAGATATTTGGGATTTTTTGCGTCGGAATATTCGTAAAATTTCAACATTATTTCAAAGAAAAAGACGTGCTCACAATTGATAATCTGTCGCTTTTCAAAGATGACAAGAAAATTTTCAGCGCTCTTGGTTTTTCTGTTAGCATCAATTCAGCCTTGATAATCAGGGGTCGAAATGGTTGTGGTAAAACCAGTTTGCTTAAAATTATTGCCGGAATTTCTGATGCAACTTCGGGAAGAATTTTGTGGGGCGGTGAAGATGTAAAAAATTTTCGCGCTGATTTTAACGGTGATACACAATTCATCGGTCATAAAAATTTTTTAAAACCGGAACTCACCGCATTTGAAAATCTGCGCTTTTACAGCAAATTATCCGACACTGAAATGGCTCTCGATTCCGCGCTTAATTTCTTTGAGCTGCAAAATTTTGCTGATGAAAAGATAAAAAAACTTTCCGCCGGATGGCAAAAGCGCGTGATGTTGGCGAAGCTTCTGGCATGTCCGGCGACGATTTGGCTTTTGGATGAACCCTCAAATAATCTCGATAAGGATGGAAAAGAAAAACTTTACGGACTCATCAAAACCCGCATCAAGGAAGACGGGTTGGTGATCATGACAACTCATGACGAAATGTTTTTTGATCTGGGACACAGATTGAATTTGGAAGATTTTGAACAGTTTCTAAGATGACTATCCGAAGAACCAGCCAGTGATGATGTAATTTAGCAACAGAATAACAATTGATGCGGCCACGACAGCGTTGGTTGTAGCGGCTCCAACACCTTCGGCGCCGCGGTTGGAATTATAGCCGAAATAACAGCCCATGACCGAAATGATGAAGCCAAAAAATCCTGCTTTTGTAAGGCCGGAAACGACATCGATTCTTTCCAAAAATTTGAAAGTGTTGCTGATATAGGGGCCGGGTGAAAAGCCAAGTGAATGCACGCTGACCAAATAGCCGCCCATTACGCCGATAATGTCGGCAATCACAACCAAAAGCGGTAACATCAAAACACCAGCGATTACGCGTGGTGCGATGAGATATTTGAAAGGGTTGGTTGAAAGAGTGCGCAAAGCATCGATTTGTTCAGTAACGCGCATAGTGCCGATTTCAGCGGCCATTGCCGCGCCGACGCGACCTGCGACCATAAGGCCGGCAAGCACTGGGCCAAGTTCACGCGTGATTGATAAAACTACGACAGTGGCGATGGTGCTTTCAGCATTGAAGCGCGAAAATCCGGAATAGCTTTGCAAAGCGAGAACTGCGCCGGAAAAGATGGCAGTGAGGCCGACAACCGGCAATGAAAAATATCCAATTTGCAAAAACTGGCGCAAAATCAGGCGTGGATAAAAGGGTGGGGTAAAGCAATGAACGACAGAATTTGCGGTGAACAAAACCATTTCACCAAGCTTGGCCAGATTGATGAGAGTGAAATGGCCGATTTTTTCGAGGAGGATAAAAATTTTTGTCATTTGCCAAGGTTGAATTTTTTGAAAACCAAAACATATTGCCCGGCGCTTTTTTTATGTTCAAAACAAAAATCAAATTCATTTTTAAAGTTATATTTCCGCTTCTGGCGCTGACATTCTTTGTTGCCGATCAAGGCTTGGCGCTGTCTCACAATATTTCACATCATGAAATTTCTACTGCAGATCAGCCGCTAAAAAAACATCATGATCAAAATTGTGTTTTGTGTTTTTCGGCAAATTTTCAAAATCATATTTTTGCGCCGGTTGATACAATTTTTGTTGCGGCGGTTTTTTATCTGGCATTTTTTGCGTGGATTTTTGATCGCGTAAAACTCTCCTATCTCCTTTTCTCCAAAGCTCCGCGCGCTCCTCCATTCAATTCTTAAAAATTCACCGCAAAAGGTTCTAATTTTTAAGAATTTCTTCATGAAAAATTTTTTATTTCTAGCCGCAATTTTTGTGGCGCAATCAGCGTTTGCTGAAACTTTTCACTATGAAATCACCGCTAAAAAACTGGATAAATCGCGCAATAATCTTTCGCCAAAAACTGGAGGCAGTGCTTTTGTTTTTGAGCAAAAGGATGTTGAAAATTTGCCGCAAGGTCAGGCCACGCCTTTAAATCAGCTTCTTGCGCGCGCGCCGTCTGTTGTGCAAAATACGCAGAATCAGATTCATGTGCGCGGTGATCACAAAAATGTGCAATATCGCCTGAATGGTGTGATGTTGCCTTCCGCTGTCAATGGTTTTGGGCAGATTTTTGATACGCATATTGCCGAAAATGTTGATTTTTTAACTGGTGCGATGCCGGCGCAATATGGCTTTCGCAATGCGGCGATTGTTGATGTCAAAACAAAATCGGGAGGTTTTGCCAAAAAAAATCGCACGGAAGTGATGCTTGGCGGAAATGAAACCGCTTTAGTAAATCAGCAGGTTGGCGGCAATTTTGGTAATCTCGATTATTACTTAAGCGCGTCATATTTGCAGAATAATCGTGGTATTGAATCAACTACGAAAGCAAGAAATCCCAATCATGATGATAGCGGACAGGACAATATTTTCGGCTATTTTTCCTATTTTCTTGATGCCTCAAAACGTTTGAGCGTGATTGTTTCAAACGCCACTAATCGTTTTGAAATTCCAAATAGTCCAAATAAGGCGGCGAAATATCAGCTTAATGGTCAGAGCGCAAATTCATCTTATCTAAACGAAAAGCAAAAAGATGCTGATCATTTTGCCATCATTTCTTTGCAGGGGGTGAGTGATTCGGAGGTTGATTATCAGATTTCGTTTTTGACGCGATACGGCGATTTGCAATATCGTCCTGATTTTAACGGCGGCCTGATTTTTAATGGTATTTCTTCCAATCTCAATCGCAGTTCTTTTGCCAATTCCATGCAAAGCGATTTTAGCTATGAGTTGAATGATAAAAATATTTTGCGTGCCGGATTTTTTGCGAGCAATGATCGTGTTAAAAGCGACAGCGAAAATTGGGTTTTCCCCGTTAGCGGTGGAACTCAAACCTCAACAACTCCATTTTTAATTGATGAAAACAGCGCCAAAAATTCACAACTTTACGGCGTTTATTTGCAAAATGAGTGGAGAGCTTTGAAGGATTTGACGTTGAATTATGGCGCACGCTTTGATCTTTCGCGCGCTTATGTCAATGAAAGCCAAATCAGCCCGCGGCTTGGCGCGGTTTATGATTTAAGCAAGGATACCAAAATCCATGCCGGCTTTGCGCGCTATTTTACTCCGCCGCCGGTTGCGGCAATTTCTGAAACCAATCGTCAGAAATTTAACGATACCAGCAATGCTTCGGAAAGTGAGTTAAACGGCAAAGTTAAAGCCGAGCGCAGCTCATATTACGACATCGGCATCGCTCACAAAATTTTGCCGGAATTAACTTTGGCAGTTGATGGCTATTACAAGCGCATCAAAAACATGCTTGATGAGCATCAGTTTGGTAATTCTTTGATTTATACGCCGTTCAATTATGAGGAGGGCAAGGCTTATGGCGTTGAGCTAAAACTTGATTATCGCAAAAACGATTTTTCCTCCTATGCCAATTTTTCGGCGCAAAGAGTTTATGCAAAAAATATCATTTCCGGCCAATATATTCACGAGGCTGAAGAGCTTGATTATGTGCGAGATCATTATGTCCGCCCTGATCATGCGCAAAATTATACTGCCGCGATTGGTGCGTCTTATCTGCTTTGTGGTACGAAATATTCTGCTGATGCGCTTTACGGTTCTGGTCTTCAAACTGGTGCAAATAACAAAAACACCATGCCTTCATACTGGCAAATTAACGCCGCAATAGCGCGTGATTTTGAATTGCCGGTTTTAGGCAAAACCAATTTTCGCTTTGCCGGCGTAAATTTATTTGACCGGATTTACCAATATCACGATGGCGGAGGAATTGGCATTAATGCCTCGCAATATGCGCCAAGACGGACTTTTTACCTGATTGCCAGTAAAACTTTTAATCAATGAGAAGTGATTCAATCAAAAGCTTCATTTTCAGCCTCGTCATTCACCTCATGGCTTTGGCTGTTCTGGTTCTTGAAAATTTAAATCGGCAGGAAATTCCGCAAGTGTCATTAGTTTTGGAAGCGAGGATAATTTCTGATATGGCAAAAAACGGCAAAGATAAAAAAGTTTTGCACAAGGAAATGAGGCGTGATGAGACGTCAGCCAACAAGCATCATGTTTACGCAGAACAAGATTCTCCGGCAAAAATGGTTGCGCCGATCTATCAACCGCTGCCGGAAATTCCCGAAGATTTGCGTTTTGAGGCTTTTAATTCTTCTGCCGTGGCGCGGTTTTATATCGCTAAAGACGGCAGTGTTTCTGATGTGAAATTGATCAAGCCTTGTGCCAATCCAAGATTGAATCATCTGCTTTTGAAATCTTTGAGAAATTGGAAGTTTGATTCTAGTTTGAAAGTGTTTATACAGGATATTCGTGTGAATTTTAAAGTTATTGAGTGATGAAAAAATTTTATCTTTTTTTTCTATTATTTTTTTCTTCAATCACTGTTGAAGCAAAAATCACCGTACTGACTTGCGAGCCGGAATGGCAAAGTTTGGTGAAGGAGATTGTTGTTGATAAGGCTGATGTGATCAATATCACTTCGGCAAATCAAAATCCGGTGGATATCCCATATAACTATATTTTGGAAGATCGCTTCGGAATCGCTGACATGATTTTTTGCTCGGGAGGAGGTCTTGAAGATAAATGGGTTACGCGCGCCATTCGCGGTGGTGATAATTTTCATGTGATGACTGATCCGGACAAGCTTCTATTCGCTTTTAATTTTGCCACGACAAAACCAAAGGGTGCGCGTGTTCATCTTAATCCGCATAATATCCTGCCGATTGCTGCGGAATTTACGCGTTTGGTAATATTATCCGATATAGATAACTCTGATTTTTATCAGAAATCTTACGAAAATTTTGCAGCAAGATGGAATCAGGCGATTAAAAAATGGGAGGAAGAAGCACAGCCGCTTAAAGGCATGAAAGTTGTTGTTAACTCTGATTCGTGGCTTGCTTTGACTGATTGGTTAAAACTTGATGTGGTGGCAAAAATTGACGCTCCGAAAGGCTATATTTCCTACAATTATTACATGAACAAACTGGCAAGAAATCTGAACAAAAATCGTGCCAAAGTGATAATTTTTGCCGCTTATGAGAATAAAGAATCGGCGTTGCACTTAAGCAAAAAAACCAATATCGCGACAGTTTTGTTACCTTTCACTGTCGGCGGAGCAGCAAATTCTTCCAATTTATTTGCGATGTTTTCAACCACGATTAACACGCTTTTGCAAATGCAGAAATGAGAATAATGCAATTGTGATGCAATAAATCAGATTCCATGCCGCCATCGAAAGTGAAAGCAGGAAAAATTGCGGCTGATCACAACGCACTGCTTTTGTTGCAAGCAGGGCTTTTTTCAATTCTTCAAGATCATTGATTTCGTTGAGATTTTGTGACGAACATCCGCTAAAACCTTTGAAGATTTTCTGCTCAACTCCAACGTGATAAAAGGCGATTCCTGCATTGATGATTAAAAAAATTATGCAGAAAAAAATGATGGTTTTTTGTGATTTTTCTGTTTTGAAAAAAACTAATGCACTCAATGTCAAAGCAATAATGGCAAAGAATGGCTTGCGTTGATAAAGACACAAAATGCAAGGCTGATAGTTAAAAACAAATTGTGAAATATAGGCGAAGATAAGTGCCAAAGCGGCGGCGGAAAATAAAAAAATCAGCAGGTTTTTATTGGTTTTAATTGACATTTTTTTGGGCATTTTTTTGATTTTTAGATCCTGAAACAAGTTCAGGATGACAAATTTCAAACTCCGTCATCCTGAACTTGTTTCAGGATCTATTTCTTTAAAATTTCTTTCGCCAAATTTTTGCGCAACTCAACGGCAGGCTGATCAAAGGGATTTATGTTTTTGGCGTAAGCAATCACAATGGTTTCAAGAAATATCCGCATCATCAGAGCGCCTAAAATTTCTTCATCGAGTTTTTCGATTTCAAAAATTCTGATTGGTAGTTTTTTGCGGTTTAAAACTTCGATGGTTGTTTGTTGTTCAATCGCAACAATTTGGCTTAATTTTTTTTTGCCGAACAATGTTTTGCAGTCGGGAAGATCTTTGATGGCAAAATCATTTTGATGATTTTTAGTAGTGATGAAGGTGAAAAATTTGTCTTTTGGACCATCAAGGTAAAGCTGTAATTGACTGTGCTGATCTATGGTGCCCATTGAGTTGATTGGAGTTGAGCCGAAATTATTTTTTCCTAAAGATTCTGCCCATAATTGACGATACCAGTCGGTGAAATTTTTCAGACTATCAACATAAGGCATGATGACATTGCCACTGATGTTTTTTTCGTAGCAAGAGAGTTGAATGGCGCATGAATCAGCAATTTCATTTTTACTTAAAAATTCTCCCAAAGTTTTTTTTGCGCCATCGCGGATTTTTTTGATATTAAGTCCGCAAAGCAATGAAGGCAATAATCCGACTATTGAAAAACATGAATAACGCCCACCGATTTTGTTTGGATGATTGGCGATTTCGGCGCCGATTTTTTTGGCGATTTTAGCCAGAGAATTTGTTTGCGATTCGGTGATAAATAAAAATTGTTTGGCAGAATTTCTGATTTTTTCTTTGTGCAGCTGATCAACTATGATCAAGGTTTGGCAGATGGTTTCAATTGTCTCGCCGGATTTGCTGATGACTAAAAAAAAGGCGTTTCTCAAATCAATTTTTGACAAACAATTTTTAACAGTTGCAGGATCAATTGATTCCAGAAATTCCAGCTTATTTTGCGGTTTTAAAGCACTTAAAGTTTTGCCACCAAGGCTTGATCCACCTACACCTAAAACCAGAATTTTCTGGTAAGGAGAAATCTTTTTAACCAATTCTAAAAAGTCCTGATTGGAAAAAACCTCGTCAATAGCGGCAATTTTTTTTGCTTTGATTTCACTGCGTAAAATTGCGGCAGATTTCCGGCAGATTTGCAGGAATTTTTTTGTCGTGGAAATGTTGAGAAAATATTGTGAGTGAAGAGAGTGATTCATTGAAAATTTATGGAGGCCGGGGCCGGAATCGAACCGGCGATGAAGGCTTTGCAGGCCATTGCATTACCACTTTGCTACCCAGCCGATGAAAACTTTTAAACCCAAATTCTAAGAACCTGTTCAGGATCTTTTTTAACCCCAGATTTTAGCATGTTTTTAGCGCTTTTTTGACAAAATTACGAAGCGTATCTGGCAATACGGTGAGTAATTTTGTCAAAAAATAAGCAAAAACAGGGTAAAATATGGGGTTAAAAAAGATCCTGAACAGGTTCTAAATCCTAAATCCTAAATCTTAAATTATTTCTTTCTCTCGCTAATCCTTGGCATCCTCAAATAGAGGGGATCAAGATTCTGCGAAATCTCACCATTTTTGAATTTTTCATAAGCCAAAACTCCTATCAAATCTGCTGCAACAACATCGCCATTTTTAGTGCCGCAGAGAAAAAAATTTTCCTGTGGTAGAATTTTTGGTAGCTCATCTTCCCTTGCCAGACAAGGCTTCATGATTTGTATGAGTTTTTCGTTTTCAGCAAGAAAGCCGGCACAAAAAAATTCATCATTTGATGCGTCAAGCACAACAAAAATTTTCCCCGATTTTTTACGATATTTGAAAGCGATTGCTTCGCAGGAATTAACCAAAATCAGCGGTAGATTAATTGCGGCTTTTATTGTGCGTGCTGTGGTGAGTCCGATGCGAGTTCCGGTGAAGCTTCCGGGACCATTGGTTGTTGCGATTAAAGCCAAATCCTGATACCAGATTTTCTGTGCGCGCAGAATTTTTTCGATCTCCGGAATTAAAAATTCCGACTGCTTTCCACTTTCAGAGATAAGGCTTTTTACAATTATCCCAGATCCGTCATTAGAACTGCCCATAATTCCTACTAATCCACGATTCTCTTGACCTCGTTCTGCGCTCCGCTCCGTCAGCGTATGCATGATACGCTTCCGGTGCGGTGCTCGCTCGAGGCCAGGAGAATCGTGGCTTAGCGGAATTCTGGACGGTTCTAATGACGGATCTGGGATTATTTTTTCATTGTTCAAAAGGGCTACGGAAAGGCCGAAAGAGGTGGTATCAAAAGCAAGAATTTTCACGACATCAGTTAATCACGCTTTTCACGCTCGGCACATCAAGAGAAAATGTTGGAATTGAAACATCAAAAATCTCGCTGCCATCAACATGTTTCATTTGGTATTTTCCGGTCATGATTCCGGAAGGGTGGCGCAGATGAATTCCGCTTGAATATTGATATGAGCAATATGGCGCAATTACTGGCTGTTCTCCGACAACGCCCTCGCCATCAACTTCCTGCACATTGCCTTTTTCGTCAATGATGCGCCAGTGGCGGTTTATCAGCTGTATTGGCTTTTCCCGCCTATTGTCGATTCGTACGTGATAAGCCCAGATAAAAAAATCACCGATAATGCTGTATTTGCTGTCAATAAATTCAGCCCATACTGTTACCTCGATATTGTTGGTGATTGTTGTATAAGGCTTTTGTGTAAAGAGCAGATCGAGCGCGTTGTTTTGCTGTTTATCTGATTTGGAAAGACGAGTCATAAAATTTTCTATTTACGAATTTTGTTTAAAATAATTAGCTAGAGCCTGTCTTAAAACCCACCGCGCCTCGCTTTTCCATAAATTTTGGCTCGTTTTTTGGCAAAATTTTTTGCAGTATGCCAGATACAGCGGCAAAATTTTGCCAAAAAGTCGCTCAAAATTTATGGAAAATCGAGACACGTTGGGTTTTAAGACAGGCTCTAACAGGCTCTAACTCATCCGGTCTGTCATATCAACAACCCGCATCAGTTCTTTTATATCGGTTATTCCTGCTATCACCTTTTGTATTCCGTCTTCAACCATTGGCACGAAGCCTTGTTTTAAGACATAGGACAACATCTCCTTGCGGCTGGCGGCGTTGGTAACGAGCTCATCAAATTCGCGATCAAAGGGAAGAATTTCACAAATGACCACGCGTCCTTTATAGCCGCTGCGGCATTTTTCACAGCCAACGGCTTTGAAAATTTTTTCAGCATTGGTGTATTTAGGGCCGAGCAGCTTTTTTTCAAATGAGTCGAGCGGGAATTCTTTTTTGCAATGTGGACAGAGTTTGCGTGCCAAACGTTGTGCTACCACACCAATCAATGAGCCGGACATCAGATAATTTGGCACGCCGATATTCATCAGGCGCGGAATTGCACCAAGCGCATCATTGGTGTGTAGCGAGCTGTAAACCTGATGACCAGTCATCGCCGCCTGAATGGCGGTGATTGCTGTATCTTTATCGCGAATTTCACCAACCAGAATTACATCCGGATCCTGACGCAATAAGGCTTTGATGCCAGCGGCAAAATCCATGCCAATATCGGAACGAATGTTTGATTGCCGAACCAGCGGGATATGATATTCCACCGGATCTTCGAGAGTCATGATGTTTTTGTCGATGGAGTTGATGTAGTTTAAAACCGTGTATAGAGTGGTGGTTTTACCTGAACCTGTAGGACCGGTGAGTATGATCACCCCTTCCGGACGTTGCACCATTTTCTTCATCAAATTGATGCTAATATCAGAGAAGCCAAGCTTGTCGAGCGAAATGATCGATTGTTTTTCATCGAGAATACGCATCACGATATTTTCCCCATTGATTGTTGGCTGAGTGGAAACACGAAAATCGATTTTGCGTCCGAGAATTTCGGAATTGATGCGTCCATCCTGTGGTTTCCTGCTTTCTGCGATATTCATGCCGGACATGATTTTTATGCGCACCGCAATTGCCGACCAATATTCCTTGTGAATGCTGCGAATCTGCATCATCTTGCCATCAATGCGGTAGCGGATGCGCAGGAATAATGCTTCCGGTTCAAAGTGTAAATCCGAGGCGCCGCGATGCACCGCATCGGTTAAAATCGCGTCAACCAAACGTACCATCGGGCTTTTATAATCACCTTTGAGTTGTGTTTCGTCGAAGGTTTTATTGGCGTTGCTTTCAATTTCTTTGAGTATGCCCTCGATTGACATCTCATAGCCATAATACTGATCAATGGCGGCAATGATATCGGTTTCAGGAACAAAAACCGGATTGATATGAAAATTTGGCGGAAAGAAGCGCCGAACCTGATCGATAGCAACAATATCAAAAACATCATTCATGCCGATGGTGATCGAATCGTGAGTGTATGAAACCGTAATCAGCTTGTTGTGAGTGGCAAAATCTTTTGGCACTTTTTTGACCAGCTTGGCATCAATGATGGCTGATTTGATGTCGAATTTTTTAACTCCGGTTGATTCATTGAGGATTTCACCGAGTGCGCCTTCGGAAATAAAACCCATCTCAATCAAAATTGCGCCGACGGTTTTTGCGCCTTTAATGCGCTCACACTCTTTGACGGCAATGGCTAGCTGATCATCGGAAATTACTTTTTTTTCCAGAAGTTTGGCGCCGATATCTGTGTTAGTAGAAGAAGTGATCATTAATTAATTTCGAATGCAAAATCAAAATGCAAAAATCAAAATGTAATGCAAAATGTAAAATGATTTTTTGATTGTTCCTAAAGTTTTATGTTTTCGTGCTTCGTGGTTCAAAATTAACGAAGCACGAAGCACGAGGCACGAAGCACAAAATTTATTTATGTCGGTTATTACCAGATTTGCTCCTTCTCCAACCGGATATTTGCATATCGGCGGCGCTCGCACCGCGTTGTTTAATTATCTTTTTGCTCGTCATAATCGCGGAAAATTTTTACTTCGAATTGAAGATACCGACGAAAAAAGATCAACCACGGAAGCAATTGATGCAATTCTACAAGGTCTTGACTGGCTTGGTCTTAAGCATGATGGAAATTTTGTTTTGCAATCAAAAAATTTTTTGCGCCATCAGGAAATTGCCAAAAAGTTGCTCGAAAAAAATCAGGCTTATTTGTGTTATGTTTCTGCAGAAGAGCTTGTCTGTATGCGAGAATTTGCTGAAAAAAAAGGAGAGGTTTTTCGTTTCAGAAGCCCGTGGCGCGATAAGGTGATGTCGCAAAGTTCCAGCGTTAAGCCGGTAATTCGCATCAAAGCTCCACTTGAAGGCGAAAGCGTAATTAATGATTTGGTGCAAGGTGAAGTGCGGGTAAAAAATTCCGAGCTTGATGATCTGGTAATATTGCGCGGAGATGGCATTCCAACTTACATGCTTGCGGTTGTTGTTGATGATCATGATATGGAAATAACCCACGTGATTCGCGGTGATGATCATTTAACCAATGCCTTCCGCCAAAAAATAATTTATGAGGCGATGGGCTGGAAAAATCCTGAATTTGCTCACATCCCGCTGATTCATGGGTCAGATGGCACTAAAATGTCAAAGCGCCATGGCGCTATTTCAGTGATTGAATATAAAAACATGGGCTATTTGCCAGAAGCGATGCGCAATTATCTGCTACGTCTTGGCTGGTCGCATGGCGATGCTGAAATCATTTCCGATGCGCAGGCGATAGAATGGTTTGGCTTGGAAAAAGTCGGGAAATCGCCTTCACGTTTTGATTTTGCTAAACTCAAATCGCTTAATAAGCATTACATTAGAGGGAAGAGCGAGGAGGAGTTATTGAATTACCTCAATTACCAATTGGTGCAGAAAACAAAGTTTTTACGGGCTTTAAAATTTTTGAAAGAAAGGGCAGAATTGCTTACCGATTTGGAAAAATGGCTGGAAACTTATCACGATGATTTTCGCGGTGAATTTGATGAGGCTGATAAAAAAATTATCGCTGAAAAAAAATCTTTGATTGGTGATTTGCGCGTGATTTTCAATGATTTAGAGGATTGGTCTCATGATGGTATAAAAAATTCCTTAAATGATTTTGCCAATTTTAGAGGTTTAAAAATCAAGGATTTTGGGCCAGTTTTGCGCTTGATTCTAACTTTTTCCTCCTCATCTGCCGGTGGAATTTTTGATGTGATTGAAATTTTGGGAAAGCATGAAGTTCTAGCGCGCATCAACTTTGCTCTTGAAAATTGTTAGAGCGCTTTGATAAGTTGCATTACGATTCACCTTTGAATCACTGACTTCATTTAACTCAAAACCAAATCACAGCCATGACTACACTTGCTATCGACTCACCAATGTTTTCACATTTTCTCTCCAATCCGGTTAAAATTCTTCATCGCTTGAAAGAAGCGGGTTTTACGGAGAAACAGGCGGAGGTTCAGGTTGAGATTCTTTCTGAACAATCAGGACAAATCGAAGCTACTCTTGCAACCAAGCAAGATCTTAAGAGGGATCTTAAAGAGTTGGAGACAGCCTTAAGACGAGATATGAAAGAAATGGAATTAAAGTTTGAAAGCAGATTTAGAGAAATGGAAATGCGACTTACAATCCGCATGGGCACAATAGTCAGCGCCGTTGTCGGATTTTTTTATTTATTGGAGAGGTTCTTTTGAAAAAAATATTTTTTCTCACCGCAATTTTTGCTTTCCTGAATTGCCAGGTTTTTGCGCAATCACCAGCTGATGATTATCAAAAAACTCCGCGCTCTAAACAGCCGCCTCTTCCTTCTGTTAACACGATTAGAGTTAAAACTGCGCCAACTCACGGATTTTTTTTCAAACCATCCTTGTCAATTGAATATAACGCTCCCGAAGTTTCTGGCGGTGGAACCAACACTGATTTCAAAACTTCCGATGATCTCTTTCACCAATTGCGTGAAATTGAAAATATTGCGCTTGGCTTCAATTTTCGTCTTCATCGTTATCTCGGATTTAATGCAAATTGGGTGCAAAGCGATCTCGATAACGCATCTTTGCAAGATGTTGGAGCGCTTTCGCGCAAGGCTAATTTCAGAATTGATCAATATAATTTTTCCGCGTTGTTTTATGTTCCGCTGGTTGAAAATTTATTTGAAGTTTTTGCTGAAGGCGGAGTTTCTGACATGACAAGCAAGCTGAATTACGCAAATGCCAGTGGAGTTTTTTTGGAAAGAAAAGCGCATGAAACCACCGGGCTCTACGGTGCCGGCTTTCAGCTCACTTTAAATGAAAACAATGCAATTCGTTTTTCAGTGCAAAAATATTACGGCAAACTGGCCTTGCTTGACTCGCACTATAGCACTGTTCGTATCGGCTATTTAAGATCTTTTTAACTTTTGGAAAGCCTTCCAGAATCTCAATTTTTTGCGTAATGCCAAAAAACTTTTTGTTTACTTCGGAATCAGTGTCTGAAGGTCATCCCGATAAAATTTGTGATCAAATTTCTGACACTCTTGTCGATGCCTATCTGGCCAGAGATCCATATTCGCGTTTAGCCATCGAAACTTTTGCCACTACCAACCGCGTGATAATTGGCGGCGAAACGCGCGCGCCGGAAATTTCTAAATCTGAAATTGAAAATTTGATTCGCAAAACAGTGAAGGAAATTGGTTATGAGCAAGAAGGTTTTCACTTTCAAAATCTTGAAATTACCAATCTGATTCATGGTCAATCTTCAGATATTGCTATTGGTGTTGATGCTAGTGGCTCTAAAGATGAAGGCGCTGGTGATCAGGGCATCATGTTTGGTTATGCTGTAAATGAGACTGAAGTTTTTATGCCGGCAGCGATTTATTATGCGCACAGAATTTTGCATAACATTATGGATGCAGTCAGAGCTGGCGAGATTTGTGGTCTTGGTCCCGATGCAAAAAGCCAGGTGACTTTGTGGTATGAAAATAGCATGCCAGTGCGCGCTGAAAATGTTCTGGTTTCAATTCAGCACAAAGAAGGCATGACGCAAAAACAAGTGCGCGAGCTTATCCACCCTTATGTTAAAAAATCTTTGCCCAAAGGTTGGATGTGCAAAGAAGAAAAATTTTTGGTCAATCCAACCGGCAAATTTGTGATTGGCGGACCTGATGGCGATGCCGGATTAACCGGTCGTAAAATCATTGTTGATACTTATGGCGGTGCAGCTCCGCATGGTGGCGGCGCTTTCTCCGGAAAAGATCCAACCAAGGTTGATCGCTCCGCTGCCTATATGGCGCGCTATCTGGCAAAAAACGTGGTGGCTGCTGGTTTGGCCACGCGTTGTACCATTCAAATTTCTTATGCGATTGGCGTTTCCAAGCCACTTTCACTTTATGTCAATAATCACAAAACCGGTGTTGCTGGTGAAGATTTGGTTAAAATCATCAATGAGTTGATTGATCTTTCGCCGCGCGGAATCAGAACCCATCTTGGTTTAAACAAGCCGATCTACAAACGTACCGCAACCTACGGACATTTCGGTCGCAATCCTGAAGCCGACGGCGGTTTCAGCTGGGAAAAAACCGATTTGGCGGAGAGGTTAAAAAAACTTATTTGATGACAAATTTGATTTTAATCGCAATCGGTGGTGCTTTAGGTTCTGTTGCGCGTTATCTTTCGTCGGAAGCAATCACGAAACTCAACCATTCTCTAACAAATTTTCCTTGGGGAACTTTTTTTGTGAATGTTGCGGGATCAATGTTTGCAGGCATTATCTACTATTTCATCATCAAAAATTTTGACAATTTTGATCCGCGTTTGAAGAATTTTTTGCTCATCGGTTTTCTCGGAGGGTTCACAACCTTTTCATCTTTTTCGCTTGATTTCTTCCGTCTAGCCACTGCCGGCCAATATCCTCAAGCCGCGATTTATGCGATTTCTTCTGTCGTAATTTCAATTGTCGCTTTGTTTTTCGGTTTTCATTTGATGAAATTGATATGCAATTAGGGCGTGTTGACATTCATTTTTATTCCCATTTTTCCACAAATTTTTGCTCATTTTTTTGAAGAATTTTTTGCAGTATGTCTAATACAGCTTCAAAATTCTTCAAAAAAGTCGCTAAAAATTTCTGAAAAACTGTGAATAAAAATGAATGTCAACACGCCCTAAGCCATGCTAATCAAGAGTTAGCAGGCCTTCGTCTCGATAAATTTCTCTGTAAAAAATTTGATATTTCTTTTGCTCTGGCGCAAAAACTGATTCGTGAAAAGAAAGTGAAAGTCAATGGCGCAAGAGTTGATTCAGCCTATAAAATCAAAGATGCAGATCAGGTAGAAATTTTTTCTGATCTAAAAAACCGTCGTGAAAATCAGAAACAAAGAACAAAAATTTCTACCGCAAAAATGCAAAAATTTTTGTCGTGGATAATTTTTGAAGATGAAAATCTGATCGCGCTTGATAAGCCTTCAGGCCTTGCCACTCAAGGAGGAAGCGGCATAGATGTTTCGGTTGATGACTTTTTATTTCACCAAAATTCCATAATTCCGAAGCACGAAGCACGAAGCACGAAGCACGAGAAATGGCAATTAGTTCACCGTCTCGACAAAGACACTTCTGGTATTTTACTTATAGCCAAAAATGCAAAATCCACTGAATTTCTGACTGAAGCTTTTAAAAACAAAACCATCAAGAAGACATATCTAGCCTTGGTTTACGGCATTCCAAAAAAATCGCATGGCATAATTAACATTCCTCTGCGCAAAAAAATTCAAGGCAAAAACGAAAAAGTTTCTCCTGATTTTGAGGAGGGAAAAGAGGCGATTACTGAATTTAAAGTTTTAAAAAGTTTTACAGATTATTCATTGCTTGAGTTAAAACCGCTTACTGGCCGCACCCATCAGCTCCGTGTTCATTGCAAGGAAATCGGACATCCCATCATCAATGATGTAAAATACGGCGGAAAAAAAGTGTTGCGAAAAGATATTTCAGATCGTCTTTGTCTTCATGCCCATGAAATCAAAATTGGGAAACTGAAAATTAAAACCAAATTGCCAGAGCTTTTTAAATACTGGTTCTAAGAAACTGTTTATGATCTTTTTTAACCCCAGATTTTAGCATGTTTTTAGCGCTTTTTTGACAAAATTACGAAGCGTATCTGGAAATACGGTGAGTAATTTTGTCAAAAAATAAGCAAAAACAGGGTAAAATATGGGGTTAAAAAAGATTATAAACAGTTTCTAAACCCAAAATGATTCAAAAACCTCACATCATTTTCAAAGAACATCCGCAAATCAGCAATGCCATATTTTAGCATGGCGAGGCGCTCTATTCCTATGCCGAAGGCGAAGCCTTGAAATTTTTCATCGTCAATTCCGCAGTTTCTTAAAACATTTGGATGAATCATGCCGCATCCAAGAATTTCCATGAATTTATCACCATTGCCAATTTTAATTTTTTCCTGCTCGATGGTGTAATTTATGTCAACTTCGGCTGATGGTTCGGTGAATGGGAAGAAGCTTGGACGAAAACGCAACTCAAGATTTCTATCCCCAAAGAATTTCTGTAAAAAATTTTCTAACGTCCATTTGAGATGTCCCATTGTGATATTTTCATCGACAACAAATCCTTCAAACTGGTGAAACATCGGTGCGTGAGTTTGATCGGAATCACAACGAAAAACGCGTCCCAAAGCCGCAATTCTAAAAGGTGGTTTGGAATTTTGCATTTTTCTGATTTGCACATTTGAAGTGTGAGTGCGCAGCAATAATTCAGAATTTTTGAGATAGAAAGTGTCTTGCATCTGGCGTGCCGGATGGGTTTCGTCGATATTGAGTGCGGTGAAATTGTGAAAATCATCTTCAATTTCCGGGCCTTGAGCAAATTCAAATCCAAACTGTGAAAAAATTTCTTCGATTTCTCTCATCACTTTGCTGACTGGATGAATCAGGCCAATGCTTTTTTTGCGAACCGGTTCGGTAAGATCAATTTTTTCGTCACTTAATTTTTCGTTTAATTCAGCTATTTCAAATTCATCTTTTTTATCGTCGAGTTGTTTTGTGATTTGATCGCGAAGCTGGTTTATTCCTGCTCCAAATGATTTTTTTTCTTCAGCGGCAAGATTTTTTAGCTGTGAAAAAAGCTCGGTTACCAAACCTTTTTTTCCAAGAAAACTAATGCGAATTTCCTCAAGGCTTTTCTTGTCTTTAATTGCAAAAACTTGCGAATTGAAATCGGATAAAAGTTTTTCTAAATCGGTCATATTCTTTTTGTCATTCTGAATTTGTTTTAGGATGAAGTTTCGTCAATTCATAAAAAATCAAACTACATGTCAATAAATTGGTTCGGCGCTCTTACTGTATTCAAAAAAGAAACAATGCGCTTTCTAAAAGTTTATCATCAGACACTTTTTTCTCCCGTTATTAACATCATACTTTTTCTGGCGGTTTTTTCGCTATCGGTTGGTCATGCGGTAGAAACTATTGAGGGCGTTCCCTTCGCTGTTTTCATGGCTTCAGGCCTGATCATGATGGCTTCGATGCAAAATGCTTTTGCCAATTCTTCTTCATCTTTTGTGATGGGTCGTGTGATGGGAAATATTGTTGATTATCTGATGCCGCCGCTTGGTGCGTTTGAGTTGCTTTTTGCTTTCACTTTCGGCGCGATTTTGCGCGGAATTTGTGTGGCGATTGTAGCTTTTGTGGCGATCTCATTTTTTGTTGCGCTGCCGATTTTCAGTTTTTTTCACGCAATTTTTTATCTGTTTTTTGCCTGCATGTTTCTGGCTTTGCTTGGAGTTTTATGTGGAGTTTTTTCTGAAACTTTTGACCAGATGTCGGCGATGACTAGCTATGTCATCACACCCCTCACCTTCCTGTCCGGCACCTTTTATTCAACAAATGTTTTGCCGGAATTCTGGCAAAAAGTTTCGCACCTAAATCCGTTTTTTTACATGATTGACGGATTTCGTTTTGGCATTACCGGACATCATGACGGAAATTTATTGACAGGAGCGATCTACATTTTATTTCTCAACGCCGCTCTTGCAATTGTGCTTTATGGCATGATTAAGCGGGGCTATCGTATCAAAAACTGACCAAATCAGAATTTAAACCAACCCATATCACCATGATAAGCAATGAAGAATTAATCGTTTCTTTGCGTCTTGCTAGAAGCGAAAATATCGGAAGATCAACTTTTTTCCGTCTCGTCGAAATTTTCGGCACGCCTTCTGCCGCGCTTGAGCATTTGGGCGAAATTTCTTTGCGAAAAATCAAAATCTGTTCACAAAAAGATGCTGAAGAAGAATTGGTAAAATCGCGCAAATTCGGCGCGGAAATTTTATTATTTTCTGATGAAAAATATCCGCGTCTTTTACGCGAAATTCCCGATCCATCACCAATTTTAACAGTCAAAGGCAATATTGAATTTTTTGATCATGATTGCGTGGCGATTGTTGGCGCAAGAAATGCTTCTTTCAATTCTTCCTCCTTTGCCAGAAGGGTTGCCCTCGATCTTGGCCAGAATTCGATAATCACAGTTTCAGGGATGGCGCGTGGCATTGATGCTGCTGCGCATGAGGCTTCAATTTTAAGTGGCACGATTGGTGTGATTGCCGGTGGTATCAACACAATTTATCCATCAGAAAATCGTAAACTTTATGATGATGTATCGCGTCATGGATTGCTAGTGACCGAATCTCCTTTTAACGCGCCGCCAAAGGGCGGAAATTTTGTGCAAAGAAATCGTCTTATTTCCGGATTATCCCTTGCGGTAATTGTGATTGAAGCCGGAGTTAAATCCGGAAGTTTGATCACAGCTCGTTTTGCCGCCGAACAGGGCAGAGAAGTTTTCGCGGTTCCAGGTTCGCCTTTTGATCCAAGAAATCACGGCACCAATCGCCTCATCAAAGATGGCGCCAACATGTTTGAAAAGGTTGAAGATATTTTGAACGAACTTCCGAGTTTAAAAGCGCGTTTCAAGGATGTTGGAAAATTAAGCGAACCGGAAGCGGAAGAATTCATCGCGCCGCAAGCCAAAATGCCATCAGATGCTGAAATCACAAAAGTGCGTGAAGAAATTCTGGCGAGATTGACTTTTGTTCCAATAGAAATTGATCAAATTATCAGCGAACTACAAATCTCGGTAAGGCTTACCAACATTGCATTGGTGCAGCTTGAGTTGGCGGATAGAATTGAGATTGGTTTTGGTAAGGTGGTTTTGAAAAATTGATCTTAAAAAAATTTATGATTTGTTGTGTCCCGTCCAAAATAAATTTTGTTCATGAAAAAGTTTAACAAATCAAATCTCCCCTCACGCTATGTCACAAATTCGCATGGTTGCGAAGCGCGAAAAACAATGCTCTACAACATTCAAACCGATCTCTATCCACAAGGTTTGGCAGAAGATGATTTACAAAAACCTTTTGTCGGAGTTGTAACCGCGTGGAATGAGGCGGCGCCATGCAATATCGCATTGCAACGTCAGGCGCAGCCGGCAAAAAAGGGCGTGAAAGAAAATGGAGGCACGCCGCGCGAATTCACGACAATCACGGTGACAGACGGCATTGCCAACGGACATCAAGGCATGAAATCTTCGCTGGTTTCGCGCGAAATTATCGCCGATTCAATTGAGCTCACGGTGCGCGGGCATTGCTATGATGCTCTTGTTGGAATTGCCGGTTGCGATAAATCTTTGCCAGGAATGATGATGGCAATGTGTCGCTTGAATATAGCTTCCGTCTTTATGTATGGCGGTTCGATCTTGCCGGGGAAATTTCATGGAAAAGATGTGACCATCGTCGATGTCTTTGAGGGAGTGGGGCAAAGAGACGCCGGAAAAATGTCAGATGCCGATTTGAATATTTTGGCGAAAGCCGCTTGTCCTGGTGCTGGCGCATGTGGAGGGCAGTTTACCGCCAATACTATGGCTTGCGTTTCTGAATCAATCGGTCTTGCCTTGCCCGGATCATCTGGCACTCCGGCGCCTTACGAATCGCGAGACGGATATGCCTTTGAATCTGGAAAAGCAGTGATGAATTTGATCGAAAAAAACATCAAAGCGCGCGATATCGTAACCAGAAAAGCTTTGGAAAATGCCGCGGCAATCGTTGCTGCAACTGGCGGCTCAACCAATGCTGTTCTTCATTTGCCAGCGATAGCTTCCGAATGTGGAATTGATTTTGATGCTTTTGAAATCGGCAAAATTTTTGCGCGCACGCCCTACATCGCCGATATGAAACCAGGCGGAAAATACGTCGCCAAGGATTTATACGAAGCCGGCGGCGTGCAAATGATTTTAAAACTTTTGCTTGATGCCGGATTTATTCATGGCGATTGCTTGACTGTCACTGGAAAAACCATGGCCGAAAATCTGGCGAATGTAAAATTTAACGAAAAGCAGGATGTAGTTTATCGTCCCGAAAAGCCACTTTCCAAAAATGGTGGCGTTGTGGTTTTGAAAGGAAATTTGGCTGAAGACGGAGCGGTTGTGAAAATTGCCGGTATGCAAAATGATGCGTTAAAATTTGTCGGGACCGCGCGCTGTTTCGATTCCGAGGAAGAATGTTTCAAAGCTGTTGAACAAAAAAAATATCACGAAGGCGATATTTTGGTGATCCGCTATGAAGGTCCAAAAGGCGGGCCCGGCATGCGCGAAATGCTGGCGACAACCGCGGCAATTTATGGGCAGGGCATGGGCAATAAAGTTGCACTGATCACTGATGGCAGATTTTCCGGCGGTACGCGCGGATTTTGCATCGGACATGTTGCTCCCGAAGCTGCAATTGGTGGCATGATCGCACTTCTTTGCGATGGCGATAAAATCATCATCGATGCCATTAAAGGCACAATTGATGTTGATTTATCTGCTGAAGAAATTGCCAGGCGTAAAGCAAAGTGGAAGGAGTGCCAAAATGACTATCAAAGCGGCACATTGTGGAAATATGCTCAAACCGTTGGCTCGGCGCGTTTCGGCGCCATTACTCATCCTGGAGCCAAGAAGGAAAAAACTTCTTACGACAAAATTTAATGCATTCAGTTCTCGGTTTTAATTGGCAACAAAAAAATTTTGATGAACGCCATGCGACAACGATTTGCCAGCGTTTTCAGCTTTCAGAAATTTTAAGTAATCTTCTTGCTTCGCGTGAAATTTCTCTTGATGAAGTTGAGAATTTTTTGCAGCCAAAAATCAAAATTTCTCTACCAGATCCATTTGAGTTGAGCGATATGGGCAAGGCAGTTTCACATGTAATTGCAGCGATTCAGGCGCGAAAAAAAATCACAATTTTTGCTGATTATGATGTTGATGGCGCAACAAGCGCAGCTTTGCTTAAACGCTTCTTTCGTGAGATTGGAATTGAAGTTAATATCTACATTCCAGATCGCATCCTCGAAGGTTATGGTCCAAATTCGCAGGCGCTTTTAAATCTTAAAAAAAATGGCACTGATTTGGTGATCACCGTTGATTGTGGCACTGTAGCTTTTAAGCCACTTGAAGATGCAAAGCTCGCCGGTTTGGAAATTATCGTCATTGATCACCATCTCGGAGTGCTTGAAAAACCTGAAGCCATCGCGGTTATCAATCCCAATCTTCTTAATGAAACTTTTCCGCATAAAAATCTCTGCGCTGCCGGAGTATCGTTTTTGTTTGCGGTGGCGATTAACAAAAAATTACGTGAAAGCGGTTTTTATTCACAAAAAAAAGAACCAAATCTTTTGGATTTACTTGATTTAGTTGCGCTTGGAACGGTTTGCGATGTTATGTCATTAACCGGCTTAAACCGTGCTTTCGTAGCACAGGGGTTAAAGGTTTTGAAGCAGCGAAAAAATCTCGGATTGCGCAAAATTTGTGATCTTGCCTCTTTGGATGAAGAACCAAATTCCTATCATCTTGGTTTTATTATTGGTCCGCGCATCAACGCTGGCGGTCGTATTGGCAAGTCTGATTTTGGGGCAAAAATTCTTTCAAGCGAAGATGAAAGTGAAATTGATGAAATCGGAGCGCAGCTCGAAATTTTAAACCGTCAGCGCAAAGACATTGAAGCGCAGGTTTTGGAAGAGGCGGTAAAGTCATTGGAAGCCGGTATTAATGGTTTTGCAATTTCCGATCCGGTGATTTTTGCTACATCAAAAAACTGGCATCAAGGCGTGATTGGCATTGTTGCTTCACGGCTCAAGGATTTGTACAATAGGCCTGTCGCAGTAATTGCTCTTGATGAAGAAAAAGGTAAGGCCTCGTGTCGCTCAATTGCCGGAATTGATTTTGGCGCGGAAATTCTGAATGCGCGTTTAAGCGGCTTATTGCTTGATGGAGGAGGGCATGCCATGGCTGGAGGATTTTCAATTTTAACAGAAAAAATTCCGGCGTTGCATCAGTTTTTTTGTGAAAATTTGGGAAAGAAAATTATTGAAATTACTGCCAAAAAAAATTCTGAATTTGATATCGCACTTGATTTGGTGCAGGTAAATATTGATTTACTGAAAGAGCTGTCGAAGCTAGAGCCATTTGGTGTTGGCAATGTGCGTCCAAAGTTTCTTCTGCGCGATGTTGTTAAGGTGAATGCGAGATTGGTTGGACAAAGTCAGGATCATATCAGCTGTGTTTTTTCTGCCAGAACTGCGCTTGGATTTAACGGACAAATTCAGGCAATTGCTTTTAGAAGCGCCAATACACCGCTTGCGCAAATTCTTCTCGACCCCAAATTTACCAAACCGCTTAATCTGATCGGAAGCTTGAATGTCAACAGTTGGATGGGTGTTGAGAGAGTGCAGATGGTGATAGAAGATATACTAATCCCAATAACGTTTAAGAAACCCAGATTCAAATTTACAGACTCTAAGCTAAATCACAAATCTCACCACACTGTCACCCCGCACTTGTTGCGGGGTCCATCTCGTCAAAGACTTGATTTTATTGGTTGCGACCAAATGGACCCCGCAACAAGTGCGGGGTGACAGTGTGGTCGCAACAAGTGCGGGGTGACAGTGTGGTGGAGTTTATTGGTTTTACTTAGAGTTTGTAGACTTAAGCCATAATTCCTTAAGCGTTATTGGGGTTATACTAATCCCAGATCAGGGCTAATTCCGTTTTCCAAATGAAAATAAAGAGCCGAGGAAAGATTTTTTTACTCCTTCATTTGTCGCTCTATTCCCATCTCTTCTTTCTGTAAATTTTCTTCTATCGCGATTATCAGTGCGGCGGTTTTTTCGGCTTTTGTCGCGGAATTTTTTGTTGCGGTCACGACGATTGAAGTTTTCCGGTTCTTCGCTTGTCCGGTTTTCGTAGCTTTCAAAATAGCTTTTTTCCAATCCAAGTTGATTGACTTTGCCGGTTGTGACCTGCATTTCAATCTCGCGTTTTTCGTCGTCAGAAAGGCTTTTGCGCCTTTTGATGTTGAATCCCTGGGCGCCGACTTCGTCGCTGACATGCATAAAGATATGAATGCCATAGCTGTTTTCGGTTGTGGCGATGTCGTTCTTTTTGTAGTTGAGCATATAGGCGATGGTTTCAGCATTGGCGTAGACGTAAATAACACCGGCCTGCTTATCAATGCAGGCATGTCTGATAGCGCGCAAAATGCTTACCGCCAGAATTTCAACCGAAGGCACATATCCAGTGCCACCGCAATGTTTACAAGGTTCGGTGATGATTTCAAAAAAGCTTGCTCCAAGACGTTGACGCGACATTTCCAGCAAGCCGAACACGCTGATTCTGCCAAGTTGAATACGGGCGCGGTCATCATGCAACTCATCACGCAACGCTCTTTCAATGTTGCGGCGATGTCTGTGTTCATACATGTCGATGAAATCTATGACGATCAATCCGGCCAAGTCGCGTAAGCGTAGTTGTCTGGCTATTTCTCTGACTGCTTCGAGATTGGTGCTGAAGGCAGTTTCTTCAACGCCGCTTTCTTTGGTGGCGCGTCCGGAGTTGACATCAATTGCAACCAAAGCTTCAGCATGATCAATCACAATTGAACCGCCGGATGGCAGATAAATCTGCTTTTCGTAAAGAGCGTCGATTTGCTGTTCGACACGATGTTTGTTGAAAACCGGAATACGTTCATCATGAAGTTTGATGTTTTGCGGCGCATTTGGCATTGTCAATTTGACAAAATTTACCACGGTTTCATAAGCCGTTGCGCCTTCAACCACAACTTCATTGACCTGTTCGTTATAGATATCGCGAATGCATCTGCGGATTACGTCATCTTCAGCGTGGATAAAATTTGGCGCAGTGGAGGAATTGGCAATTTGCCGAATGTTATCCCATAATCTGCTCAGGTAATCATAATCGCGCCTGATTTCTTCCGGCTTTTTGCCGACGCCTGCGGTTCGAATGATTATCGAGCGATCTAATGGCACCGATATTTCATTCAAAAGCGAACGCAAAAGTTTGCGGTCGCGGAAATTATCCACCTTTTTTGAGACACCACCTTTGTTTGGGGTGTTGGCCATCAAAACGCAATATTTGCCGGCGATTGAGATGTAAGAAGTCATCGAAGCACCTTTGTTGCCGCGTTCTTCTTTAGCAACTTGCACTAAAATCATCTGGCCGGCTTTGATGACATCCTGCATGTTGTAGCGTTTGTAGATGCTGTGAATATTGCCGCGATAAAGATCGGCTTCATCTTCAACCGAATAAGAGCCGGTAGTGATTGATTCCTCATTTTCACCCTTATCGTTATTTCTATTTTCGTTGCTATTTTGAGGCTGATTTTCCTCTTCTTCCTGCTGTTTTGTAGGTTGAGTTATTTCGCGCAGACGTTGTTTTTCGCTTTCGGAAATCTGGAAATAATCGGGGTGAATATCGGCAAAGGGTAAAAATCCATGACGATCTGATCCATAATCAACAAAGCATGCCTGCAATGACGGCTCAACCCTGATTACTTTTGCAAGATAGATATTGCCTTTGATTTGCTTGATGGCGACGGCTTCGCGGTCGAAATCCTGTAGAATGCCGTTTTCTAAAACTGCGACGCGCGTTTCTTCGCGATGCGCAGCATCAATGATAATTGTTTTGTTTGTCATGTTCCTCGAAATAATGCAGCTGTGAGGAACGGTTATCGCTTAAAGTAGAAGTAGATTTATCAGTGAATTTCTCATGAGAATCAAAACCTGTGAATTTTTAAATAACCGTGTCGCAGCTAAAATTTTAAAAGATTTTTTTGAAGTGGAATTTTTTTGAAGTTTGTCTGTGGTGGCGCGCGAAAATATAAACGAAAGTTAATTATGCCAGCGATTTCTCTACCCATTCCAGATAGTCTTTCGAGCCTTGATTTATCACGGTTGCGATGATTTGTGGTGTTTCGTATGAGTGATGTTTTTTGATGATTTTTTCAATCTCGTCAAAAAATGAAGAAATGGTTTTTATACTCACCAGAATTTCGTGGGAATTTTCAATTTTTCCCTCCCAAACATATGTGCTTTCAATTTTTTGAAACTGCACACAAGCGGCAAATTTATTCTTCAGTAGAATTTCCGCTAGATTTTTTGCCTGCTGCAAATTTGGATATGTTGTTTCAATCACAATGAATTTCATAAATGATACGGTTATTTGCCCATCGCGGTTTTTGTCCGCATAAAAATATCGCCGAACATTCAGTTGCAAGTTTAAAGAAAGCTTACAAACACGGCTTTCGCGCTGTTGAGTTTGATATTTGGGTTCTGAAAAGAAACCTGGTTTTAGCGCATGATCAACCAAGAGCCGGAGAAAGTTTGACAAGTCTTAGTGATTTTCTGCTTTTCGGTAATGAAATGGATTACTGGTTAGATTTTAAAAATCTAACCGAAGAAAATGCGAAGGAAGTTATGATTATGGTCAAGAAAGATTTTGATAAAGCATTTATAGATTTAAAAAAAATTTATTTTGCCCCTTTTATCACCGACTACAAAATCGCAGAAAAATTTTTTGCCATAATTATTGAGGTTTTTGGTGATGATGCGCAGCTGGTCGTGGTTTGCGATAAAGATATCAATGCATTGCCAAAAAACATAAAATTCCTGTCAATTTTTCATGATCTGATAGATGAAAATTTTATGAAAAAATTTCCTGATACTGAAATTTTTGCCTGGACGGTGAATGATTTAAACAGAATGCGCGAGCTTGAAATTTTGGGAGTAAAAAATTTTACAACCGATAAAATTACACCACGAATTTATGATAACCCCAATAACGTTTAAGAAACCCAGATTCAAATTTACAGACTCTAAGCTAAATCACAAATCTCACCACACTGTCACCCCGCACTTGTTGCGGGGTCCATCTCGTCAAAGACTTGATTTTATTGGTTGCGACCAAATGGACCCCGCAACAAGTGCGGGGTGACAGTGTGGTGGAGTTTATTGGTTTTACTCAGAGTTTGTAGACTTAAGCCATAATTCCTTAAGCGTTATTGGGGTTATGATAGACGATTATCTCGGACATAGATCACGCGTTAGAAAAAAATTTCTCGCCTCGCTTGGAAAGGAACTCCACGATTATGAATTGTTGGAAATCCTGCTTTTTGCCGCGCATCCAAGGCAGGATACCAAAGCGATCGCCAAAAAATTAATAACAAAATTTGGCGATATTTCCGCAGTGATTAGCGCCGATGTTGAAATGTTGAGAAGTGTTGAGGGGGTAGGAGAGGCGGCAATTACTCAAATCAAAATCATCAGCGAAATTCTGCATCGTGTTTTAAAAAATTCCGCGCGCAAAAAACCGGTTTTAAATGATTGGCAAGCAGTTTTGGACTACGCCAGCGTCGCTCTGAAAGATTTGGATTACGAAGTTTTTCGCGTGCTTTTTCTCGATAAAAAATACCGTCTCATTGAGGACGAATTGCTTGGCATCGGAGAAAATGATCATGTTGTTGTAAGCGCCAAAACAGTGGCGAGAAAGGCTCTGATGCTTCATGCTTCTTTTGTGATTTTGTTGCATAATCATCCAGGCGGCGATTTACGCGCTTCAGCAAATGACATCAAAACCACCAATGAAATTTCCGCCGCGCTGAAGAATTTGGAAATCAAAGTGTTAGATCATCTGATTATTGCGAAAGAGGGTTATTTCAGTTTTAGAGAGCAGGTTCTAATTTGAGTTAGAGCGTGGTCTGGTTGGTTTTGGAGTTGATGGTGGAGTTGGAGTTCTGCTGCCGGAAGATCCACTGCTTCTTCTTTCCGTTGCCGTTTTTCTTCCTCTTTCCGCTGCTTCATTAGTGCCGTGCATGTATCTTGATGGCGCGTTTCTGCCACTATCGATACTACCAGAATCAGGAGCTGCTGGCTGAACCAGGGGCGGAGCCGCCATCTGTGGCAGATGCAGCAGAACCAGCATCAGGAGATGCAGTAGGAATTTCAGAACCACCTCCATCGCCACCTGCACTGCCAGCAGATGTTGGTGCAGAAGAATCGGATGGAGAAGCAGTGGAAGATCCGTCTGTAGGACTACCACCACCACTTCCCGCATCTCCGCCAGAATTTGATGATGAAGCACTATCACGAGCTTCCTCTGCAGATCCTCCATCGCTACTCGGAGAATCTCCACTTCCGCCAGGAGTGCGTTCTTCCGATTTCGCTGCGCCATCACCGGTTGCTCTGTCTGCGCCATCTCCTCTATCTGCCACTGCCGCATCAGCTCCTTTTCTACCTTCATCTGTTGATGGTGTTGATGATTGCGAATCGCCGGTTGCAACTGCCTGATCTCCTCCGTCACTACCAGTTTCTCTGACAGCCTCCGTTACACCTGATTTTTCAGGCCCAACTGCAGCTGTGACGCCTCCTGGTGATGACGGAGCTTTGATAGCTTTACCTTTATCGCCAGCAGCGTGTGCCAAGCCTTTCATGCCCTCAACACCTTTTCTTGCAACCTTGCCGCCATGTTTCTTTAACCCATGCATAGCGCGCGTCTGTATTTGTCGAAGCGCTGCATAAGATTTGGCGGCCATGCCGGCGGCGGAAATATTCCAGTCTGATTTAAGTTCGGCGCCGCCAACCAAAGCTGCAGCAAATTCGGTAATTTTATCCATGAATTTGGTGAGGATAAACATAACCAGCGCTGCTCTTATGATGTTTTCAAGCTTTGCTCCATTTATTGAGCCAAGCATTGGCAAACCTATGCCCAGAACTTCGAGGCCGGTATAGGTTTTGATGTCGGCAATCCTGAAAATGCAGTAAATGCTGCTATCCTGTGCTGCACTATTGCAGACAATTGATTTTGGTGTTCTGCGACCGTGAGGATCATCAGAGGTGCCGCTAAATGTGACGTCGGCGCCGATTATCATTTTGTCAAAAATTGTTATCATGATTCCAAGATAGGCGAAAAGAATCATTGGCTGCAGGGTAAAGCCGAGCATTTGCTTCCACCACCCATCAAAAACTCCTTTGGTTTTGGCAAAAAAGGCGAGGGTGATGGTGATTGGAGAAACGTAAATCAGAATTATAACGCTGGTTATTGACATCAAAAAGATGTGCAGCGCCTTGACTGTTAATGCGATTAAGAAAAAGGCAAAAATGAAAGCGCCGACAAAAAATACAATGCCAAGACCGCCGGTAAAAAATCCGCCCAAAATCATCAACACCAGATTTGGCACCGACACTTCAGGGCCAAAGCCCAAAGCTCTTGCGATTTTGCAATCGAGAGTGTCCCAAACCCGTAGATAATCTTTGTCTGGAGGATATTGCCGAATGTCATATTTGGTTGCTTCGCTTGAATCAGCATAATTAAAGCGTGGGAATTGGCATCCATCCAGTTTTTCCGGAGGAGCGCTTTCATCAATTTTGAAGGTTAGATCAGCCAGAAAAGTTGAACTGTTAAGAACTCCGGTCATGAATTGGTTTTGCCAGGCATCACCCACGGCGAAATACATCACCAGGCCGATTTTTAAAACATAGATGAGCAGAACTTTTTTGGTGACATAAGCCTGTGGAACCGCAAGCAATATGGCCATGCCGAACAGCACAATTGACATGGTTAAGGCTATTTTGATCACTTCCTGAAGATTGTCCTGAATTTTTACAAAAAATGATTTTCCGGACATAGTTTGCCCTTCGCGATAAACATAGCCGCTTTGACAAATCCCATCCCGGTTTGGAGTTTCGTCGGCATTCAGACATTTGGTGTGACCAGCCTTGTGCAGAAAAACATTTTCCATCGTTTCTTTAAAACACTGGATCATCGGAGCAGAAAAACCGCGTGTATTGATTGGAACCAATTCACTGGTATAGCCATAAACATTCTGCGAATCGCCTTTCATATCATGGCATGCGGCAGAAATGAACTCACCTTCAAAATTGTGAGTTCTGATATAGGGCAAAACCGGCAATTTTGAGCAATGGTTCATGAACTGGCAGAAATTGTCGACTATGGCAGGATCGGATGAGTTATATTTTCTTTGTTCAGTGCCGCCGCCAAGGAGATGGTCGTAAGGACAGACGGAATAGCTTTTTATGCAGGCATAATTCGGCTGGCTACGGCTGGCAAAGGCTTCAAAGGTGATATTGGCAACAGAACATCTTGATCCTATTTCACAAAAACCATGCTGATATTCACCGCGAATACCGCCAAATCCGGTTCTGTGTTGTAAACATACCGCATTTTGGCTTCTCCTTTTGCAGCAATCATAAGCGGCCTGAATTGCTGATCTTTCGGATTCATCTTTGGTTGTGGCGATAAAACGGTGGCAGGCATAAACCGGCGCATTGCCCGGGCCGGTCATGTAATAACGCTGTTTGTTTGAGGAATAGCCAAGTATCTGGTTTTTCTTCGCTGTATCCCAATTGCTTGGATTATCGCATGAATTATCGCCATTATCTTCAAACTCAACGCCGCCATAGATAAATTCACGATAACATCTGTTGGTGATATTGCGGGTGGTGGAATAATCATCGCAGTAAAGATTTGGGCTATCGTTCTTGTAGGAATCGATCGCATCTTGTTCGGGAGAGGTTGGATATTTTTCGGCAAATAGTTGTTGTAGACGCAATAGATGCGGACCTCTGGTTTTTACCCATTTGCCACCAGTTGAAACTTCACCATCCGATCCGGTGCCACCGATTTCAGGAGAAAAGCGTGCCCATCTTGACCAGCCATGACCGCAGATTCTGGCGTCTTCATAGGCAATTACCGACTGATTCCAGATGATGGCTAAAGCGGCCATCATTAAACCAGCAGCAACAAGATATGCGGCAACACTGCCACAGCACATGGCTACATCTGCTGAAGCTGGTGCGCATAAAACTACTGCTTGCGGACCGGCACAGGCTGTAATGGCGCTTCCAGCTCTGAATGCACATTGACCGGATTTCATGGCAAGCCTGACTGGAAGTATTGGAGTTGGATATGGTATCGGGGGCCCCAAAGCTGTTTCTGAAACGGTTTCTTCCGCTGATTTGGCGGCATTGGGAGGATAGGTGACCGCTGCCTTGCATAATAATCTGGCAGTGATGTCGGCGGCCAGCATCACCGCGCCTGATGCGGCGATGAAGGCGATACAGGTTGGATTATCAAGTTTGATGTTGAAATCATCATTAACACCGGTTGGAAGAAAGGCGATTGAACTAGTGTCACATTTGTTTTTTTCGGCATCAAAAGTGATTGCCGGTTGTGTGCCTGAAGTCGGATGATCATCGATTCCGCGCACACCTTCATAAACAGCATAAGCCTGACTCGGAGTCAAAATGGAAGAAACAGCGACAAAGTAAACAAGCGGTAGACAAAGGAACTTATGAAAAAGGCTACTGCGTCGCATCAAAAATTTTGATTAGCTGATTTATCTTGGAATTGGCGGTTTTGAAAGAGGCGCGGTTAACGATCAAGTGGGAAGTGACATCAAGAATTTTTTGCACCTCAACCATGCCATTTTCAGCAAGGGTTTTGCCGCTGCTGACCAGATCAATGATAAAATCGCAAAGTTTTAATTTTGGTGCGATCTCAATTGCGCCGTTGAGTTTTATGGCTTCAACCTGAATTCCGATTGCAGAAAAATAATTGTTGGCGATTGCGGTGTATTTGGTGGCGATGCGAATGTGGCTCATTTTTTTTAAATCGAATGCAACAGATTTTTTTGCTGCAATTGATAAACGGCACTTTCCAATCGCAAGATCGAGAACGGGAAAAATTTCATTTGAAGAGAATTCTTTGAGAACATCGAGGCCGCAAATGCCAAGATCGGCAGCGCCGAATTTGACAAAAGTGGCGACATCAAATGAGCGGACTTTGATGATTTCAAGATTCGGCAAGTTTGTTTTAAAAACCATTTTGCGTGCGGATTCATCAAAAAAATCCTGTTCCGGAATGATTTTTATGCGTTGCAGTAGCGGATTTAATTCTTCAAGAATTCTGCCTTTTGGGACTGCGAGTAGGAGTTTTTTCATCTATTAAAAATTTTTATAATATCTCGCTAAAACCCCATAAACATTCTGTGTTTCAAGGCTGGTTTTATTGTCGGTTCGCAGGTGTTTATATCCGGTTTGCAGGGTTAAGTGGTCGAAGAATTTTGTTTTATCAAATTCATAACCGAAAGAAATTTCTGATAAATTTTGATCAAAACCATTTTGGTCAATCTGCATTCTTCTGCGGTTTGCATTGCCAAGGATAACGCTCCAATTACGATGGAATTTGGTTATGATGTTGGCTGTGAAATAATCCTCTCCGATATCGGAATTACCGTTAACATTTTTTATTTCGGCATATTCAAGCAAGGCATCAAGTGAAAGATTTTCTGCTACGGGATAACGATAATTCATGCCGGCGGTGAAGCCTTTTTGATCATCGATTTTAGTTTGCGAAACTGCGCTGGTTTTTTCATTAACCGCTAGGTCGATATAGGAAAAATGATAAGCCAATTTTTCCCGTTCGCTAAAGTCAAAAGCGATGTTTAACGAGGCGCTATATGACTCAAGAGATCTTGTATCTCCTGGTTTGCCATCGGATCTGCTGGTGTGATTGCGATCAACCATTGCTGAATTGTCAAAGTTTTTTCTGTCGTTGGTGAAGGTAGTGGCGCTGAAATTGTAGCGTCCGGTTTTTTTAGCATCTCCGAGACGGTATACGCCGCTGAAACCAAGTTTTTCAGTTTGTTTGTAATTGTCGGCAATATTGTGAATCCATATGCCGCGATCCCATCTCCAGGCACTGCCAAAATCGAGATTAAATTTTCCTGCGATCAAAGAGTAATTTTCGCGACTGCTGTTGAGATTCAATTCTTCAACGATCACCCCGACATTTTCAAAAGCACGATCTCCGCCGCCATTTGTTGTAGCGTTTCTGCGGTTGGTTTTATTCTGATTATCGAAGCGATCGAGTTTGAGATAGCTGCTTATCCACACCTTTTTGTTGAGGTGAAAATTGCTGTAAAAACGAATTTTTCCCAAAGTTTCTTTATATTCATTGCGGCGATTGGTTGATTGGTAATTGTCATCAAATTCAACTTCAGCGATAAAGCGGTTGGTAATTTTTGGATCAATATTTTTTATAAATTTTTTGATGTCCAAAGTGACGAGATCGTTGAGAATTCCCTGGTTGGTAAAATCACGCGCCAAAACTTCACATGAAAAAACAAGCAAAAAGAAAAAAATTTTTTTCATTAGATTGACTGATTATGACTTACAATTTACCACTAAATTTATGTCCTTCGCAATTCTAATCGCAATAAGTTTTTCCGCTGGTTTTTTCTTTGAAAGCATCATCGGTTTTGGTGGTGGAATAATTGCCTATGCCATTCTCGGATTTTTCATTGATCTGAAGGAGATGGTAATCGCCGGACTTTACGTTGGAACTCTTGCCAGTGCCTACATTGCTGCTTCCGATTTCAAGCAATTTGATAAAAAAATCTTTATTTCCCTGATTCCCCTGTCATTGGTTGGAACAGTTTTTGGCGTGCTGATTTTTTCCAGATTTTCTTCGCAAAGCCTGGCATTTTTGCTTGGAATTTTGCTTATAATTCTTGCTGTAAAAACCATATTTTTTGATCGCGTTGTTTTTCCAAAATTCTTCAAAAACAAACTGATTTTTATTGGCGGAATTTCACACGGAATTTTTGGTCTCGGCGGACCTTTTGTGGTTAATGCGATTAAAAATAAATTTAAAAATAAATCTTCTCTTCGTACGACAATGGCAGTATTTTTTGTTTTGCTGAATTTGGTTCGTATCCCGCAATTATTATGGCAAAATCAACTACAATTGGAATTTTTTATCACAATCTGGTGGACAATAATTCCAGTTTTTATCGCCATTAAACTTGGTCATCTGATTCATCTAAAAATCAGTGAAGATACTTTCAAAAAAGGTATCGCCATCATGACAATTTTTGCTGGATTAAAATTTTTGAGTAAGGTTTTGTAAGCCAACATTTCTCTCAAAATATGAAAAATCTGATGAAAATTTTAGTTCTGACATTGATGACAATTTGCATGTTTTGGGTTTCACAAAACTCCAAAATGCAATCTTTTTCCAAGGTCTCGCTATCCATGGAAATCACTTCTGAAGCTGGAGAAAATGGTGAGGATAAAAATCTGGAATTGGCCAATATAAGTAACAAAATTTTTACCTGCATGGGTTGGATTAAATCTTTTCTTCCAATCAATCATTCCTTCAAAACCGGCTTTTTCCCCGCGGTTTTAACCTCTCCCCCTAATGTTTAAGATTACACCACATTTCGTGTAATTTTAAGTTTATCAATCATGCAAAATTTCATCCAAAATCTGCGCTACGACTTGTCTGCAAGTATCGTGGTGTTTTTTGTGGCATTGCCATTGTGCCTTGGTATTGCTTTAGTTTCCGGCGTGCCGCTGTTTTCCGGGATAATTTCCGGAATTATCGGTGGTGTTGTAGTTGGTGCTGTAAGCAGATCTCCTCTTGGCGTTAGTGGTCCGGCGACTGGTCTTGCCGTCATAGTTTTTGGCTATGTTGCAACTCTTGGTTCTTTCGAAAATTTTCTGGTTGCGGTGTTTCTTGCCGGCATCATTCAGATAATCATGGGCATGATGCGGCTTGGCACCATCGCCTATTATTTTCCTTCATCAGTAATCAAGGGAATGTTGGCTGGAATTGGGGTAATTATTATCATCAAACAGATTCCACATGCTCTTGGTTATAACACTGGAATGGCGCGAGATTTCGAAGAATTTCTTGATGAAGGAGCTCTGATCACTTTGCAAAAAACCGTCAATAATTTTACTCCCGCGGCAATAATCATCAGCATCATTTCGATGTCGCTTTTGCTTTCATGGGAATCTCTGGCAAAAAAATACAAAACTTTTTCCGTGATTCCCGGGCCGCTTGCGGTTGTCATTGTCGGGATATTTGCCAGCAATTTTATGGAACTGGCCGGACATCAGATTGTGCAGATTCTTGTTGCAGAAAATTTCAGCGAATTTTTTTCACAATTTTATCTGCCCAATTTCGATCAGCTAAAAAATCCGCAAATTTACGCAATGGCGATGGTGATTGCCATCATTGCCAGTTTGGAAACTTTGCTTTGTGTTGAGGCAACCGACAAACTTGATTCTTTAAAAAGAATTACTCCGACCAATCGCGAACTAAAGGCGCAGGGTTTGGGAAATATAATTTCCGGCCTTATCGGAGGTTTGCCGATTACTCAGGTGATTGTTCGAAGCAGCGCCAATATCACCTTTGGTGCACGCAGTAAATCTTCGGCAATTTTGCACGGATTTTTGTTGCTGATTTCGGCAATCGCAATTCCGAATCTGCTCAACATGATCCCGCTTTCAAGTCTGGCCTGCATTCTGATTATGGTTGGCTATAAGCTGGCAAAACCTTCGCTTATCAATGAAATGCGCAAACTTGGTTTTGAGCAATTTTTACCATTTTTTGTAACCATTGCCGGAATCGTGATTTTTGATTTGCTCAAAGGCGTTATGTTTGGCATGGCAATATCGGTTTTATTCATTCTCTACAACAATTTCCGCAATGCTCTTTCACGCGAGCATATTGAGGATAAGGAAGGAAAAAATCATGAGCATGTTATTCGCCTTGCCGAGGAAGTTTCGTTTCTAAACAAGGGCGCGATTCTACAGACGCTTGCCGATATTCCTGAAAATTCCATGGTCATTATTGATGGCAGCAAATCGAAATTCATCGATTATGACGTAGTGGAAATCATCCAGAATTTCAGGGTTCAGGCCAAGTCAAAAAATATTAGCCTCACTGTCAAAGGCGTAAATCTCAAAAAAATTTAAAAGAATTTATCATGTTAACTTTAACTAAAGAAACGCGCGACGCGTTAACGCCAAAAATGGCGATTCAACTGCTGCAAGAGGGCAATAAACGCTTTGTCAGAAACCTGCAATTTGATCGCAATTTGCTCAAACAGGCTAACGAAACTTCGGAAGGACAACATCCTTTTGCTTTCGTTTTGAGTTGCATCGATTCACGAACTTCGGCCGAACTTATTTTTGATCAGGGTTTGGGCGATATTTTTTCCTGCCGCATCGCGGGTAATATCCTCAATGATGATATTTTAGGCAGCATGGAATTCGCTGCAAAAATTGGCGGGGCCAAGCTGATCATGGTTTTAGGTCATACTGAATGCAGCGCGATTAAAGGCGCTTGCGATCATTTGTGGATGGGGCATTTGAGTGGTCTTCTTGCCAAAATCGAGCCGGCGGTTTTGGAAGAAAAAACCGAAACAAAACGCGATTCGCAAAATGTCGCCTTTGTCGAAAAGGTTTCCTCAATCAATGTTAAACAGGTGACAAAACAAATTCCGCAGAGAAGCGGAATTATAAATGATATGCTAAAAAGCGGCGAAATCGCCATCATCGGCGGTGTTTATAATGTGGCTACCGGAGTGGTTGAGTTTTCACAAAATTTTGCATAACAACCAAAAATTTGGTTGTTATCAGAAGTGTTGTGTCTCTAAAGTAGACCCCGCAACAAGTGCGTGGTGACATCCTTCCAAAACTTGTCACCCCGCACTTGTTGCGGGGTCTATCTGAACGAGACACAAACTATTAAAAACAATATCATGAAAGTTTATTATGATCGCGATGCTGATTTAAGCGTCATCAAATCTAAAAAAATTGCCGTTATTGGTTATGGCTCGCAAGCGCATGCTCATGCGCAAAATTTGCGTGATAGTGGAATTGCTGAAGTCAAAATCGCACTTCGCGAAGGATCAACCTCAACAATCAAAGCCAAAAATGCCGGTTTTGAAGTTTTATCAAACTCTGATGCGGCCAAATGGGCTGATGTGGTTATGGTGCTCGTTCCAGATGAGCTTCAGGCTGAAATGTATGAAAAAGATTTACATGACAATTTAAAGCAAGGTGCGTGTCTGATGTTTGCTCACGGTTTGAATATACATTTCGGCTTGATCAAACCACGTGCCGATCTTGATGTTTTTATGGTAGCACCGAAAGGTCCGGGACACACAGTCCGTAGTGAATATCTCAAAAGTGGCGGTGTGCCATGTCTGGTTGCAATCGCGCAGGATAAATCCGGAAATGCTCTGAAAATCGCACTTTCCTATGCCTCGGCAATTGGTGGTGGCCGTTCTGGAATCATCGAAACCACTTTCAAGGAAGAATGCGAAACCGATCTTTTTGGCGAGCAAGCTGTTTTGTGCGGTGGTCTCACCGCGCTAATTCAAGCCGGTTTTGAAACTTTGATAGAAGCCGGATATGCGCCGGAAATGGCTTATTTTGAATGTCTCCATGAAATGAAACTGATTGTTGATCTGATTTATGAAGGCGGCATCGCCAATATGCGCTATTCCATTTCCAACACCGCAGAATATGGCGATTTAACGCGCGGTCCCAGAATCGTTAATCCGCAAACCAAAGCCGAAATGAAAAAGATTTTAAACGAAATCCAGTCCGGCCAGTTTGTGCGTGAATTCATGAATGAAAACAAAAGCGGCAAAAAGAATTTTGATGCCATGCGCGCCAAAGCCAAATCTCACCCAATCGAAGCAACCGGCGAAAAACTTCGCACCATGATGCCATGGATTGGGAAGAATAAGTTGGTTAACAAAGCAACAAATTAAGGGGAAATTATGCGAGTAAGAAAATTTTCTGAAGTGCAGAAAAATTTTACTAAAATTGCTAATGAGATTTTGCGAGATCATGTTCCAACAATAATCACCAGCAATTCAAAAGAACCGTTGGTGATGTTATCTCTGGAAGATTTTAGCAGTTACGAAGAAACCCTCTATTTAACACGTAGTCCGACAAATCGCAAAAGACTTATGGAGTCGATCGAAAATGTAAAAAATGAAAAATATCAGCATCACAACTTGATCGAACATGAAACAAATTAGTTTTGATTTTAGAGCCTGTTTTCAAACCCACCACATTTCGCTTTTGCCCAAATTTTGGCTCGTTTTTTGGCAAAATTTTTTGCAGTATGCCAGATACAGCGGCAAAATTTTGCCAAAAAGTCGCACAAAATTTGGGCAAAATCGAAACGCGCTGGGTTTGAAAACAGGCTCTAATGCCTTGGAAGACTATGTTTATTGGCAGCAACATGATAGAACGATGATCAAGCGAATTAATGCTTTAATTAAAGAAATTGCTCGTACTCCATTTTCTGGAACCGGAAAACCAGAAGCGTTGAGAGGTAATTTATCCGGTTTTTGGTCGCGTCGGATCAATGATGAGCACCGGCTAGTTTACATGATTCAAGATGGTCGTGTGATCATTGTGCAATGTCGCTATCATTATCAGCCATGACTCTCTCCATCATCATCCTTGCTGCTGGTAAAGGAACGAGAATGAAATCGGATTTGCCGAAAGTGATGCATAAAATTGCTGGTCGCGAGATGCTCAATATGGTGATTGATGAGGCGAAGATTTTGCATCCACAAAATATCACCATCGTCATTTCGGATGAGATGAAAGATTCTGTGGAAAAAATTCTTGCCGCTCACCCAAAAACGGAAATTTCCTTTGTTATACAAAAAGAGCGCAAAGGCACAGCGCATGCAGTTCAAACAGCTCTTGGAAAAATCAAAAATCTTGGTGAAAAAGTTTTGGTGCTTTATGGCGACACGCCACTAATCGAGCACATCACTTTAAAAAAAATGGTTGACAAACTTGATAGTTTTTCGCTTTGCATTTTAGGTTTTGATGATGAGGAGGAAAATCGCTACGGTCGCCTGATTATTGATGAGAAAGGTCATATTGAAAGTATCGTTGAATTCAAAGATGCCAGCGCTGAAGAAAGAAAAATCGCTTTGTGCAATTCTGGCGTGATGGCAATTGATGGCGAAAAAATTTCTGAAATGATTTCACAAATTGGCGACAACAACGAAGCCGGCGAATTTTATCTAACCGACATCGTTACCATAGCTGGTAAAATGGGCCTGAAACGCACATTCATCAAAACTTCGATGGAAAAAGTTTTAGGCGTAAATTCGCGTGCTGAACTGGCAAAAATTGAAGAAATAAAACAAAACCAAATCAGAAAAAAAATGATGGATGAAGGCATAACTTTGCTTGATCCATCTTCAGTTTATTTTTCTTTCGACACTAAAATTTCGCATGATGTCGTGATTCATCCGCATGTTTTTTTCGGCGCTAAAGTTGTGATTGAAAAAAATGTTGAGATCAGATCTTTCTGTCATATCGAAGGCGCTGAAATCGCGTCAGACGTTGTTGTAGGGCCATTTGCAAGAATTCGTCCGCAAACAAAAATTTCAGAAAATGTGCGCATCGGAAATTTTGTCGAAGTAAAAAAATCCAACATAAAACGCGGTGCAAAAATCAATCATTTGAGTTATGTTGGAGATTCTGAAATTGGCGAAGATTCCAATATCGGTGCTGGCGTAATCACCTGCAATTACGATGGCTATAACAAATTCAAAACCACAATTGGCAAAAATGTTTTTGTTGGTTCAAACACGGCTTTAGTTGCGCCGCTTGAAATCGGCGACAGCGCCGTGATTGGCGCTGGAAGCGTGATTACAAAAGATGTAATCATGGATGACTTGGCGGTTGCTCGCGCCAAACAGGTTTCAATTCCACGGGGTGGAAAAAAATTTCATGAAACAAAATCCAATAAATAAAATCGTGCTTCGTGCAGCCTGCACTGAACTTGTTTCAGTGTGCTTCGTGCTTCGTGGGTTGTTGAGTTTGTATTTTGTTGTTTCCCCCGCTTTTGCTGCCAAACAAATCTCTGAAGTAAATTATTTTGCTTCGTTGCGTTCGAATGAAACCAATATTCGCTCCGGGCCTGGGCAGAATTATCCGGTTAAATTCACTTTCAAATTGCGCGGCTTGCCGGTTCATGTGATTAGCGAATATGACAATTGGAGTGAAATTGAGGATTATGAAGGACAGAGCGGTTGGGCTATGCAAAGTCTGCTTACCAAAAAACGAACCTTAATGGCGCTTACCACCAAGGATTTTATCAATATGCATAGCAAGCCAAACGAGAAGTCGCGCATCATCTTGCGATTGGAAAACAATGTGATTGGCGATTATTTGAAATGTGTTGATGAATGGTGTGCGATGAAGATGGAAAGCAAAAAGGGGTGGGTGCAGAAGAGCGAAGTGTTTGGAGCTGATTAGAAACTGTCTAGAGCCTGTTTTCAAACCCAAGAGATCCTCGGGCCACTAAAGTGGCCAAGGATGACGGGTTGTTGACGTTTGAATGAGAATTATGTCCTGGTGTGATTAGGTGTTGGAGCTGCTTCAGGTTGTGGATGTTTCGGACTGGCTGTTGGCGACGCTTCCTCTCTCTTATTGTCTTCCGTCTCTTCTTCTTCGGATGTTTCCACATCGGTTTCTGCTATTACAGGCAAAGAGGCGCCAACAGTGCGTCGTGGTTCTAATGTGAAAGCAAATTCTGACCATGATGCAGATGCTTGGCCACTAGCCGCCGCTGCTTCTGCTTTAATTTCTTCATCGGTAACACCTAAAGTCAATCTTTCTTCCGGCGATAATTCACTCAAACTGGCAATTGTTCCGGAACGTCTTCTTCTCATAAATTATCATTTTTTTTGTTACGTGGATCGCAATAAAGCAAGATTGGCGCTGAAATGTAGATCGAGGAGTAAGTTCCAACTGTGATGCCAAAAAATGTTGCCATGCTGAAACTGAAAAGAACATCGCCGCCAAAGAGAATTAATGCCAGAAGTGAGATCAAAGTGATGCCAGATGTTAAAACCGTTCTGCTCAATGTTGAATTGGCGCTGGAGTTTATGATGTAAGACAAATCCATTTTTTTATAGCGGCGCAGATTTTCACGAATGCGATCATAAATCACCACTGAGTCATTGATGGAATAGCCAATGATAGTGAGGATGGCGGCTATAGAAGTAAGGTTGAATTCAAGGCCGGTAACAGCGTAAAATCCAAGTGTTAGAGCCGTATCATGCAACAAGGCAAAAATTCCCCCGAGTCCAAATTGCCAATCGAATCGAACCCAGATGTAAATCATGATGAAGATGAAGGATAGCAGCAATGCCATCACGCCTTTAAGAATCAGCTCAGAACCCACCTGCGGACCAACATAATCAATTTTACGATATTCAATGTTTTTGAAATTCGCGTTTAAAATTTCTTCAATTTTTTTAATTACCAAAGATTGCTCTTCATCGGTTTTGGCGACGCGGATTAAAATGTCCTTTTGATCGATGTTTTGAATTTGCACATCGCGGATTTGCGCTGTTAAGAGCTCGCGGATTTTTGCCACATCGAAATTTTTTTCGATACGCGCTTCAATCAAAATACCGCCGGCAAAATCAATACCGAAATTCAAACCTTTGACAAAAACTATGGCTAAAGAGGCAAAAATAAAAATCACCGACATCACAAGCGCAGGCTTATGCACTTTCATGAAATCGATGTTGGTTTTGCTTAAAGAGGAGCGAAGTGAGGAAAGAATGCTCAAGATTTCTTAATTTTGCGAATTGCCGCAGATAGTCTTCTTAATTTTCTTGCGGCATTATTGAGTTTTAAAACATTTTTTGTGACGCCGCGCATAATTTCTACTTCCAGAGTTTTAAAGGCCTCGCGCGCTTTTTTTTCATCATTTGCCTTGATTGAATCACCAACCTTTTTGACAAAAGTTCTGATGCGATTTTCTCTTGCTGAATTAACAGAATTTTTTCTGGCGCTTGAGCGAAGCGCTTTCTTTGCCGATTTCGTGTTAGCCATTTTAAAAATTTTAAAAATTGTGAGGCGGCGGAAAATATGAACGCAGCTAAATTTAGCAAGAAATTTTATCAACTCCGCTCATATAGCTCGTGAGCGCTTTTGGCATTGTGATTGATCTATCTTCATTTTGATAATTTTCCAGAATTGCAATCAGGGTTCGGCCAACGGCCAAGGCGGATCCGTTTAGAGTGTGAGAAAAATGTGTTTTGCCATCTTTGGTTTTATATTTGATTGAAGCGCGTCGCGCCTGGAAATCGCCACAATTTGAGCAGCTGGAGATTTCGCGATATTTGTTTTGTGAAGGCAGCCAAACTTCCAGATCATAAGTTTTTTGCGCGCAAAATCCCATATCACCGCTGCACAATAAAATTTTGCGGAAAGGCAATTCGAGACGACGCAAAATTTCGCAGGAGACATTGGTCATTCTTTCATGCTCTTCTTTCGATTGCTCGCTTGTTGTGATTGAAACCAGTTCAACTTTTTTGAATTGATGTTGGCGCATCATGCCGCGCGTGTCTTTGCCGGCAGAACCGGCTTCGCGCCTGAAACATGGTGTGTAGGAAGTGAAACGTAGCGGCAATTCATTTTCAGCTAGAGTTTTTTTGGCAACGAGATTGACCAGAGAAACTTCAGAAGTTGGGATCAGCCAATAACCGTCAGATGTTGAAAATGCTTCCTCGGCGAATTTTGGCAATTGTCCGGAAAATTTCATTGCATCGCTTTTTACAAGATTTGGCGGTGAAACTTCCGCGTAGCCAAATTCATTTGCCACATCAAGCATGAAATTGGAAAGCGCGCGTTCAAGCTGCGCCAGATTTCCTGTCAATGTTGAGAATCTTGCGCCGGACATCAAAGCTGATTGCTCGAAATCAAGCATTCCGGATTTTTCGCCAAGTTCATCGTGAGATTTCGGTGTGAAGGAAAATTTTTTTGGCTCGCCGAATTTTTCGATTTCAACATTTTCATCTTCACTTTTACCGAGCGGAACTGATTGATCGGGAAGGTTTGGAATGGTGAGTAAAATCTCGCTTAACTCGTCATCAAGCGCAAAATTATTTTCAGCGTCGGCAAGCTCAATGTTGATTTTTTTCGACTCTTCAAACAATGAATTTACATTATCTCCGGCTTTTTTTGCTTTGGCGATTTCTTGAGCCAGCTTGTTTCTTCTGGCTTGCAATTCCTGAATCAAAAAAGTTTTTTTTCTTTTTTCCAAATCAAGAGCAATAAGCTCCAAAGCCCTGAAATCAGCTCCGCGTGCGTACATCGCTGAATCAAATTGTTCCGGATTCTCACGAATCCACTTTATGTCTAACATTGATTTGAAAATGACGTAGAGTTAAAATAGTCGGCGTAGAATATTAACTACCCCTCACCCCAACCCTCTCCCACAAGGGGAGAGGGAGTTAATCCGAATTCGGTGCAACTCCCTCTCCCCTTGTGGGAGAGGGTTGGGGTGAGGGGTAACTCTATTTTGGCATAAGCCATATTTTTCCTATCTGAAAAAAATTCAATGACGAAACTTGACGTAATCAGGCTCTCGCAAGATTTAATCCGAATTCCTTCCTACAGCGGTGTTAATCGCGAAATAATCAGTTTTCTTTCCGGCATTTTACAAAATCTTGGTTTTGCCTGCGACATGCTTGAATTTGATGGTGATGATTCTTATCCGGTCAACAATTTACATGCTGTTTTCAATCCAAAAAATTCCAACAGGATTTTGTATTTTGCCGGACATACTGATGTGGTAAAAGAAGGCGATTTGGCTTTGTGGAAATATGATCCGTTTTCCGCCACAATTTCTGATGGCAAAATTTTTGGTCGCGGTGCGGCCGACATGAAATGTGCGATTGCCGCTTTTGTTTCTGCGGTTTTTGAATTTCTTGCACAAAATAAAAATCCTGATTTTGGCATCGGATTTTTAATCACCAATGATGAAGAAAATGACAGCATAAACGGCACAAGAAAGATTTTGGAATGGATGGAAAAACAGGACAAAAAAATTTCACATTGCTTAGTTGGTGAGCCAACAAATCCGCAAAAATTTGGTGAAATGATAAAGGTGGGAAGGCGTGGTTCAATTAGTTTCAAGGTCAAAATCATCGGCAAGCAAGGCCATGTTGCCTATCCGGAAAACGCGCTAAATCCGATCACTATTTTGATTAATCTTTTGAAGATTTTGAAAGATCATAAATTCGACGAAGGCACTAAATTCTTTGATCCAGGCAATCTTGAAATCACAGCGATTTCCTCACAGAATCTTGGCGGCAATGTGACTCCAAATGAAGCGTGGGCTGAGTTTAATGTGCGTTTTAATGATGCTCATACTTCGCAATCAATCATTGACTTGGTTGATTATGCGTGCAAGAAAACTGTCGGACTCGGCGCAAAATATGAGCTTTCCAATCGCGCTAGCGGAGACGCTTTTTTAAGTGAACCAAAATTTTTGGCGCCAATTGTAGTTAATGCTGTTGAAAAGATTTGTGGAATAAAACCGGCTTTAAGCACAAGCGGAGGAACTTCAGATGCCAGGTTTATCAAGGATTATGCTGAAGTTGTGGAGATTGGAATGATCAATAAAACAGCGCATAAGATTGATGAATTTTCTGAAGTAAACGAGGTCAAACAACTACAACAAACCTATTTGGAAATTTTAAAAATTTTTTAACAAACAGGTGAAAAAAGATTACAAAATTTCTCTGATATTTTTGGTTATTTTTCTTACCATAATCTTGTTTTTAACCTGGTTTGCAATTCGCATAAAAAATAGTGCGCAAGATAAAATTAGATCAGATCTGGAAGTAGAAATGGCAAGGCTGGAAGGAAATTTCAGCGATAGGATGAACTACACCACTTTGATGATGAAAAATATCAATCTCAATATCGCAGAAAATCCGTTTGATAAAGATTATATCGGAAGGATTTTACGCATTTATCGCACCGGAGAAAATTTTTCTGCCAATTTTTCTTGGACTGTGCTTTCATGGATAGACAAAAATTATCAACTTGTCATCACTTCCAATGATGGAATTCTGGCAAAACCAATGGATGTTTCGAGCCGGTCTTATATCGCGATGACAGAGCAATATCCTGGCATTTTGCATTTTGAAGCTCCGATAATTGGCTTGAGCACAAAAAAATGGCTGATTCCGGCAGCTATGGGATTGAGAGATCAAAATGGTAAATATCTTGGAGCTTTGGTTCTCGGATTTGAAGTGAAGACTCTTGCGAAGTTGATGCATGAGGTGATACAAAATCCGGAAATAAAATTTAGTCTTTTTGGCAAAAATGAAGTGCCGATTTTATATGGGGATCATCAATTCTTTGGAGTTGACAGATCAAATGATGATGCCGCTAACAACACGAAGATCAGCAAGATTTTGAATCAAATTTATTTGCATGAGGATAAGAAATTTTTTGACATTGCTTTATTTGGAAATCGCCATGCTTTTTTAGTGAAGAAGGTAAAGTCCTATCCATATGTTTTAATTTTGAAATACAACCCGCAAGCCATAGCCATGGAGATACTCCGTACCACTCATTTACGATTATTTGAAATTTTTTCGACCCTGTTTGGGTTGATAGTTCTAATGGTTTTAGTTTTGCGTGAAAAACAGCAGACTTCACGGATTTTACGACTACAGCAGGAATCAGAGTTGGCAAATGAAGAAAAAACCGAATTTCTGGTTAAAGTCGCGCATGAATTTAAAAATTTTATTTTTGGTATTCAGGGTTGTGCAGAAATTATAAAAAATGATCTTGGTTCACTTGTTAAAAATCTAAAAAATGAGGATCAGCAAGCATTGCAAAAGCTGAAAACAAATTTGGAATTGAGCCGAAACATCATTACTATTTCATATGATTTTCACAATTTTTTGAGTGAGGCGCTTGATATGAATCACATCAAAAATGACAGTCTTAAAATCAGAAAAAGCTCAAGAGCAATAAATTTGGCAAAGATCATTAACAAGGTGATTAATGAATCGAAAAAATATGCGGAAAGTTGCGACATCATTTTGACGGCAAAAGTTGATAGCAAGCTGTATGAACTGCCATCACTTGATCAAAAGCGCATGAAGCAGATTATCACAAGCCTGATAGGAAATGCTGTAAGATACAGCCAAAACGGCACCGTGGTTGAAGTGATTGCTCGCAATATTTCAAATAAAAATGAGCTCAAAAAAATTCATATTGCCTGTGGAGTAAAAAAATCGAAGGCAATTGAAATCATCGTTAAAGATCAAGGTTGTGGCATGACAGAAAATGAAATAAAAATCGCGTTACAAAGCACAAGAAATATTCAGAATGTCGATTCTCTCACTTTCTCGCTTCCGGTCATAAAATATCTGATTGAAAAGCAGGGCGGAATTTTGGAAATCAAATCGCAGAAAAGTGAAGGCAGTGAAATCAGGATTATCTTAGGCACTGTTAACTAATTATTTTTTCCGTGCTTTTCCGCAAATTTTTGCTCATTTTTTCAAAAAATTTCTTGCAGTATATCTGATACAGCGGCGAAATTTTTTAAAAAAGTCGCTAAAAATTAGCGAAAAATCCCGAAAAAAATAATTAGTTAACAGTGCCTATGAGCTTCGCCAAATTTTTTCTTACATTTTGCTATATCGGAAAAATCAAAAAAGCGCCAGGAACGTTTGGCTCTGTTGCTTCTGTGATTTTGTGGTTTTTTGTTGTTGGATGTTTTGCAAGTCAGCAAATTTCGCTATTATGGCAATATTCCTTTTGGGCAGTTTTTTTGGTTGTGATTGTCTCATGTTCCCTATTTGCCATTCCGGTTTATGCAAAAAAAATTGGTGAAATTGATCACAAGTCAATCGTAGCCGATGAGGTTGTTGGGCAAATAATTGCACTGCAATTGCCGTTTTTTCTGATTTATGGTGATGACAATTTTTTGCCGGAATATCTGATTTTATGCTTTGCTCTATTTCGTTTTTTTGACATAAAAAAACCATTTATTATCGGTTATTGCGATCGCAATTTTAAAAACCCGTTTGGAGTAATGCTCGATGATATACTTGCTGGAATTGCTGCAGCTCTAGTCGCCGCGGTTTTGTTGACATTGGTGAAACTGTAAATACTTTGCCCGAAAACTTTCCCTCAATGGATCAGATTTTAAATCTTCTTTTAGTAAAAATTCTTCCGACTTTTGGCTGGATTTTACTCATCATCCTGCCTTTGCTTGGCGCTGTCGCCTATCTAACTTTGATGGAAAGAAAAGTCATCGCCGCCATGCAGTTGCGTAAAGGTCCAAATGTTGTTGGTCCGTTTGGCTTGTTACAACCATTGGCCGATGGCGTAAAACTCATGTTTAAGGAGGTGATCATCCCTTTCAAAGCCAATAAAGGGCTATTTTTACTGGCGCCAATTATCACTTTTGTTCTTGCCATGATTGGCTGGGCAGTGATTCCCTTTTCTGAAACTTTTGTCATTGCCGATATCAATGTCGGTGTCACATATCTGCTTGCCACCTCGTCTCTTGGCGTTTATGGCATCATAATTTCCGGTTGGGCCAGCAATTCAAAATATGCATTTTTGGGCGCTATTCGCTCTTCGGCGCAAATGATTTCTTATGAAGTTTCAATCGGATTAATCATCATTTCCGTGGTGCTTTGTGCCGGCTCGCTCAATCTTTCTGAAATTGTCATCGCGCAAAAAAATGGCTGGTTTGTCTGGCCGATGTTTCCGATGTTTTTGTTATTTTTTATCTCCGCTTTAGCTGAAACAAACCGCCATCCTTTTGACCTTCCCGAAGCAGAATCCGAGCTGGTCGCCGGCTATAATGTCGAATATAGCTCCATGCCATTTTCAATGTTTTTCCTTGGCGAATATGCCAACATGATTTTGATTTCAGCATTTGCTTCTGTCCTTTTTCTTGGCGGCTGGCTACCACCTTTTGATATTGAAATTTTGCAGGCAATTCCTGGTTTCATCTGGCTCTGCATCAAAATTTTTATCCTGCTTTTCTGTTTCATATGGGTGCGTGCAACTTTGCCGCGCTACCGCTATGACCAGTTGATGCGTTTAGGCTGGAAAGTATTTTTACCTCTTTCATTAACCTGGGTTGTTGGCACAGCTGCCTATGTAGTTTATCTGAAATGAAAATTTTAAAAACTGCCTACGCCTTCTTTCTTAAAGAAATTTTTTTCGGTCACCTAAAAACGCTGCAATATTTTTTTAAGAAAAAAGTAACCATCAATTATCCTTATGAAAAAGGTGAAATAAGCCCGCGCTTCCGCGGTGAACATGCTTTGCGACGCTATCCCAATGGTGAAGAAAGATGCATTGCATGCAAACTTTGCGAAGCAATTTGTCCGGCGCAGGCCATTACAATCGAAGCTGAAGAGAGAGAAGACGGTTCGCGCCGTACCACCAAATACGACATCGACATGCTAAAATGCATTTATTGCGGTCTGTGCCAGGAAGCCTGCCCCGTTGATGCCATTGTTGAATCGCCAAATTTTGAATTCGCCACCGAAACACGCGAAGAGCTTTATTACAACAAGGAAAAACTTTTGGCCAATGGCGAGCGCTATGAATATGCGCTGAATCACGCTATTGAGGCTGATGCCAAATATCGGTAAATTGCATTGTTCTTAAAATCTTGTGTCTTTATTTCGTGCATCGTGCTTCGTGGTTTAGAACTACCGAAGCACGACGCACGAAGCACGAAGCACGAAATGCGCCGACACAAATTTTGCATAACTAATTTGGTAAATTGCACTTAACATGAATTTCACACTCACGCTTTTTTACATTTTTTCCTTCATCCTCATCTCTTCTTCCATCGTGGTTGTTAGCACGCGCAATATGGTGCATGCGGTGATGTTTTTGGTTTTAGCATTTTTAAATGCGGCGGCACTTTTTGTTTTGCTTGGTGCAGAATTTTTGGCGATGCTTTTGATCGTTGTCTATGTCGGCGCCATTGCAGTTTTATTTTTGTTTGTGGTGATGATGCTAAACATCGACATCGAGATAAAAGAAGAAGTAAATCGCAAGCGTCCAATCCTTATCCTCATTGGAGCAGTGATGTTTTGTGAAATTTTTCTGATCACAAAATTTTCCACTATCAAACATTATGAAACGAAAATGCTCTATCCCATACAGATGGAAATTCACAACACCAAAGCGATTGGCAATATTCTTTACACCGATTTCATGCTACCATTTCAGCTTGCTGGCGCGGTGTTGTTTGTGGCGATGATTGGTGCTATTGTTTTGACTTTGAAAGACGAAACTCGCTTCATTCGCAAACAAAAAATTTCTAATCAGGTTATGCGCAATAAGGCAAATTCACTTTCGATCATTAAAGTAAAAATCGGTGAGGGAATAGATCTATGAATGGCTTGGAACTAAATCATTTCATCATTCTTTCTGCTCTGCTTTTTTGCATTGGCGTTAGCGGGATTTTTTTGAATCGCAAAAATGTGATTTCGCTTTTGATGTCAATTGAGTTGATGCTTCTTTCAATCAACATCAATTTTGTAGCATTTTCTTCTTTTCTGCAGGATTTAGTCGGACAGATTTTTGCCATTTTTGTTTTAACTGTAGCAGGCGCTGAAGCCGCAATTGGCTTGGCTATTCTCGTGATTTATTTCAACAATCGCAAAAATATTGAAATCGAAAGCATCTCTTCAATGAAAGGCTGATGAAGTTTATCAAGGTTATTAAGCAAAATTTTGTGTCCGGAATATTTCGTGCATCGTGCATCGTGCTTCGTGCTTCGTGGATTAAAATTATCGAAGCACGAAGCACGAAGCACGAAGCACGAACAAGACACAGGATTTTGAGAACAATCTTTATCAATATTTTCACCGCTGTTTTTTTCTTCTGCTGTTCTTCCCTTTTTGCTGAGGATTATTGCAACAATATCAGTGGCTATTACGACAAAATTCTTGAAGAGCTCGGCAAGAAAAATCAAAACGCCATCAAAGATTTGCCGGAATGTTTCAGGCGTGACCGCACTTTGATTTTAAAGGCGGTATTGCTTGATTACGAACAGTTTCAATATGCCGATGATTCTTTGCGCGAAGATGCCGTTTTTGTTGAACGTCTGCTCAAAATTAGTCCAGAAACTTTGAAATTTGCCGCGCCGGAATTACGCTCCAGTCAGGCTTTTATGGAGAAGGCCACTTATTTGAGCCGCGATTCTTTGCAATATGCAAGTTGGAGTTTGCTCGATAATAAACTTTTCATGAAGCGGATGATTGCAATTGACTCGCGCAATTACAAATTTGCTTCTGATCGTCTCAAAGAAATTCCTGAAATTGCAGCTGATGCTTTTGAAGATAATGGTCTGTTGCTTGAGTTTGCGCCGCCAAAAATCAGGGCTGATAAAAAATTGGTCAAAATTGCAGTTAGATCAAACACAAAAAGTTTTGCCTTTGTGGCAGATGAACTCAAGAAAGACAAAGAATTGCAGAAATTAGCGCAGCAAAAAACCTCAATCAAATCGCAAGAATCGTTAAAAAAATTTCTGCAGGAAAACTATACCGGCATTCATGATAAAAAAAATCTCGGGAAAGTTTTTGTGGGCAAAGCAAAGTTTTTTGAGAAAAACAAAATCATTGATCGCAATTATGTGACTAAATGGCAAAGAAGTTTGAATTTTTATAATATTGAAGGCGGACATGTAGCGGAAGATGCGCGCCTTATTGCTGCGGATAGTCGCAATCATCAGATTTCCTGGCGCGAAGATTTTAAAAAATATCCTGATTTGACCAAAAAAATCGAAAAGTTTTTTTTGAAGCACAATGTTGCCGCAAACACCATCGAGAATCTTTCAACCACTTATCTTTGGAGAGTAAAAAACAAATCTCTGACTTTGGCGTTTAATTTGTATCTTCTACGCGACAGTACTGATGATATTTTGGGGCCGGATTTTGCCAATATCACCAGCCTTTCTGCTATTGCACAAAAGCGTGGCAAAAAATGGGAGATGACAATTTTACAGGTTATTTTTGACAGTGAAATCAAAGTTGAAGTGGCCTATGAAAACGGGCATCGGCACTATGAATTATGGGATTTGTACAAGGTCAATAAAAACGACAAAAACCCAAAAATTATTTTTAAAATTCACGACCGGTTTGGCGAACATTTGGAAGTGTTTGAAGAACAGATTGGTGGTAAATATCAGATGGTGGTTGATGAGATTATTGAGAAGTAAGAAATAAGAATTTCCCGCGTTTTTTTCTGTGAGTCATGATGGCGAAGCGATGAGACTCGTCGCGCAAGCGTTGTAAATAGTGCATTATTGGCGAATGTTTTGGTAGCGTAAAAGACTGTTTTCCAATCATGTGAAAATTTTCCTCTCCGGCATTTCTGTTTTTTCCTTTCGACATGCAGACAAAAGGGATTTTGATTTTCATCTCGTCGAAAATTTCTTGTGCCGCCTTTAATTGAGTTAAACCACCATCGATAATAACGAAATCTGGCCGGCCATCATGTTGCTTGGAAAATCTTCTTTTTAGAACTTCATAAAGCATTGCGGTGTCATCGCGATTTTTGTGTTCAAAACGAATATTGAATTTGCGATATCCACTTTTGATAAACCCTTCCAAACCAGCGGCAATCATAGCGCCAACCGCATTGCTTCCGCTAATGTGGCTATTGTCATAAACTTCAATTTTTTGTGGAATTTTTGGCAGGCTGAAAATTTTTTTCACTTCGAGCAGCAATTCTTTTATGCTTAGAACCTGTCCTAAATCTTTTTTAACCCCATATTTTACCCTGTTTTTGCTTATTTTTTGACAAAATTACTCACCGTATTTCCAGATACGCTTCGTAATTTTGTCAAAAAAGCGCTAAAAACATGCTAAAATCTGGGGTTAAAAAAGATTCAGGACAGGTTCTTAAATTTTGTGAAATTTTTTGTTCGAGATTTTGTCTGGCGATATTTTCCTGATTTGTAATCAACTCAAATTTAGCGCCTTTTTTGGGGGAAATTATCTCAACTTTTTTGCCAGCGATTCTTGTTATAAAATCTTCCATCGACTTTTTTTCCAAAAGTTTGCGATTCATCATAATCAAGCTCGGAGGAGCGTTTGACAAATAAAACTGACCAAGAAATTCATTGAGAATTTCTTCATCTTTGTTTTCAAAAAAATATGGTTTTGCTCCAAAATTTTGCCCGCCACGATAAAATGAAACATAAACGCAGACCATATCACCACTCGTTGCAATGGTGATTATGTCGAAATCTTTGGTTTCGCCAACATTGATGTTTTGTTTGGTTTGAATCGAGTTTAATGCTTTGATCTGATCGCGAATTTGCATCGCTTTTTCATATTCAAAATTATCGCTGAATTGTTGCATTTTTTGCGTCAGATCATGTTGCAACCTAGCTGATTTTCCGCTTAAAAAATTTAGCGCATTTTGCACTTCACTGCCATATTCTTCTTGTGAAATCAGGCCAACACATGGCGCATAGCATCTTTTTATTTGATATTCCAAACATGGTTTTTTGCGCGATTTGAATTCGGCATCGGAACAATTGCGCAGGCGGAAAATTTTGCGTAAAATATCGATGGTGTAATTGACATCATGGGCTGAAGCGAATGGTCCGAAATGCAGGTTTCGTGCTTCGTGCTTCGTGCTTTGTGCCTCGATATTATCCAATCTTAATGAACGAAATTTGGTGATTTGGGGGAAGTTGTGATTGGTGATTAGAATTTGTGGGAAGGTTTTGTCATCGCGCAGCAGAATATTGAATTTGGGTTGGAATTTTTTGATGAGATTGTGCTCAAGCAAAAGCGCTTCCACCTCATTTTCGGTTTGAATTATCTCAATTTTTTTTGTGAGAAGAACCATGCGGGCAATGCGCGGCGAAAGCAGATTTTCCTTGGTATAACTACTGACGCGTTTGTGCAGATTCTTGGCCTTGCCGACATAAAGGAGTTGGGTTTTGTCATCAAAAAACTGATAGATGCCGGTAGTGGGTGGTATTGAATTTAACCGTTTTTGGATAATCGAAACTGGCATCAGAAAAACGAATTACGATTTACGAATTACGAATTAAAACATAACAATTCGTAATTCATAATTCTTAATTAATGGTCATAAAAAAATCGCAGCTTGAGGAAATCTTATCTTTGCGCGATCAGTCAAATCAAACTTTTCGACCAGTTTCAGAAGAATTGGAAAAAATTTTATATCAACCATTTGAAGTTCTCGATCATGGCTTTGTGCGCGTGGTTGATTATATGGGAAATGATGCTTCGGTGGTGCAGGCGGCACGCGTTTCTTATGGCGCCGGAACAAAAAAAATTAATGCTGACAAGGCTTTGATCAACTATCTCATGGCGCATTATCACACCACGCCTTTTGAAATGTGCGAAATCAAATTTCACATCAAATTGCCGATTTTTGTGGCGCGGCAATGGATTCGCCATCGCACCGCTTCCATCAATGAATATTCAGCGCGCTATTCGATCGTGGAAGATGAATTTTATATTCCGCGCACCGAGGTTTTATCAGCGCAATCAAAGGTGAATCATCAGGGGCGTGACGAAAATAAAATTTTGAACGAGCGGGAATCAAAACGTGTTTTGGAAATTCTAAAAAAAGATTCAGCCCAAGCTTACGGACATTATCTTGCGATGATTAATCAGGATGAAAATGGCAATGTGATTGATGAAAAAGACGAAGGTTTGGCGCGCGAGCTGGCGCGCATGAATTTGCCGCTTAATTGCTACACGCAATGGTATTGGAAAATTGATCTGCACAATCTTTTGCATTTTCTGCGTTTGCGTGCCGATTCCCATGCGCAATATGAAATCCGCGTTTATGCTGAAGTGATTTTGGATATTGTCAAAAAATGGGTTCCGCATTGCCATGAAGCGTTTGTCAAAAACAGGCAAGGCGGCAAAAACCTCTCTGGCCCAGCTTTGGCGGTGATTAAAAAAATGTTGAAAGGTGAAGAGGTTATGCAAGAAGGATCAGGTTTGAGCATCAGAGAGTGGGACGAGTTAATAAAATTAATTTCTTAAAAGGAGGAAATATGTCTGTTGGTATCGGTGAATTATTGTTAATTTTGTTGATTGTCTTCGTGATTTTCGGTGCTGGAAAATTGCCGCAAGTTATGAATGATATTGGCAAAGGAATTAAGAGTATGAGGAAAGGATTGAAGGAAGAGGAAAAATCCGATAAATCTGAACAGGAACAAAAATAGGGTTGTCGTAACTCACAACTCACAACCAATCTCCGTGGATCAACAAAAAATAATCACAACTCAGGTAATTGAAGATGTTGTCAATAAATCATCTTCCGATCGTGTGCCGTTGCGCGATTTGATTGACGCCATGGATTCAATCGGTTTTGGTTTGGCGATGATGATTTTTTCGCTTGGCATTATCGTCCCGCTTCCACCGCCTTTTCCAAGCGTGATTGCTATTCCACTTTTGATATTTTCTGCGCAGATGACTTTTGGTTATTCCGCTCCCAAATTGCCAAAAAGATTTTGTGATATGACAGTCAAGAGATCGGTTTTGGCGATGTTGGTACAAAAATCCTCGCCGATAATTCGCAAAGTTGAGCGCATTCTAAAGCCACGTCTTCTTTTCATGACGGTTCCTTTCGCCGAAAAAATAATCGGGCTTTTTGTTCTGCTTTTTTCCAGCTTCATTTTGCTGCCAATTCCTTTTTCCAACCTGATTCCGGGGCTTGGAGTTTTGATTATTTCCTTTGGATTGCTTGGCAAGGATGGCTTGGTGATTATTCTTGGAATGACAGTTGGGATGACCGGTGTTTTTATCTCTGTTGCAACCATAATTCTTGGGGTTGAAGCGATAAGTTTTGTTAAAAGTTTTTTGTTTTAACTTGACAGGCCAAAAAATGCTTTTTACAAAGCGCGGCCTCTTTGTGCCAGCTTTCATAAGCAGTTTTCAGCTCCTCTCTTCCAATCCAAATTAAACTTTTCCAAACATAATGTCTTCCAACACTCTTACCTTGCGCTATAATAGCGGCACTCCTGAAAATAATGAATCTTCCCGTTTGCATAGCGGAAATCTGATCAGCCGTAGCAGTCAACAAAATTTCACCCATCAACAAACCTCTGTTGATGATGAAGAAGAAAATGCGCGTTTTGAACGTAAGGTCGGCGTTAATGGTAAAACTCTTGAGCTAAAATCCCTAAAAACAAAATCCGCCGAGCAGCTGATTGAAATCGCTAAACAGCATGGTTTGGAAAATATCGGCGATTTTGGTCGTCAGGATATTATCTATCATATTCTCAAAAGTTTTTCTGATCAAAGCCCGGAAAATGTCATTATTGGCGAAGGTGTTTTGGAAGTTCTGGAAGATGGTTTTGGTTTTTTAAGAGCGCCGGAAACCAACTATTTCCCTGGTTCAGACGATATTTACGTTTCACCAAGTCAAATCAAAAGATTTGCTTTAAGAACCGGCGACACCGTGAAAGGCCAAATTCGCGCGCCAAAAAAGGGTGAAAGATATTTTGCCCTGCTTCGTGTTAATGAAGTGAATTTTGACGCTCCCGAAAAAGTCAGAAATCGCGTTTTGTTTGATGATTTAACTCCGCTTTATCCCAACAAAAAATTGCAGCTGGAAGAAGACAAGCCGCTGAATAACGATATTTCCACCCGCATCATCGACATGGTTGCTCCTTTAGGCAAAGGCCAGCGCGCGTTAATTGTGGCGCCGCCAAAAACCGGTAAAACTTCCCTGATGCAAAACATTGCTCATGCCATTACCACCAATCATCCCGAGGTGGTTTTGTTGGTATTATTGATCGACGAACGTCCGGAAGAAGTAACCGACATGCTACGCACTATTAAAGGCGAAGTGGTTAGTTCAACTTTTGATGAACCGGCAACACGTCATGTTCAGCTTGCTGAAATGGTCATCGAAAAAGCGCGTCGGTTGGTTGAAGCAAAAAAGGATGTGGTGATTCTGCTTGATTCAATCACCCGTCTTGCTCGCGCTTACAATACTGTTATTCCTTCATCGGGAAAGGTTTTGACCGGCGGTGTTGATTCCAACGCCCTGCAAAAACCAAAAAGATTTTTCGGCGCTGCGCGCAATATTGAAGAAGGCGGATCACTAACCATAATTGCAACTGCGCTGGTTGATACCGGTTCAAGAATGGAGGAGGTGATTTTTGAAGAATTCAAAGGCACCGGCAATTCCGAAATTGTTTTGGATCGCAAAATTTCCGACAAAAGAATTTTCCCGGCCATTGATATCACTAAATCCGGAACCAGAAAAGAAGAGCTCCTGGTCGATCGCGCCGCTTTGTCAAAAGTTTGGATGTTGCGCAGAATTGTTAATCAAATGAGTCCGGTTGAGGCAATGGAATTCTTGCTTCAAAAAATCGAGCACACTAAGACGAATGAGGAGTTTTTTAAGGCAATGAATTCATGATAGATGTTCTTTAAAAATTTACGAAGCACGAAGCACACTGAAACAAGTTCAGCGCAGGCTACACGAAGCACGAAAATAATTCTGACATTAACCACCATACTCGTAATCACCTCCTGCACCACGTCCCTGCAGCTTTTATCTAACGAAGGATTATCGCTTAAAACCAAAGGTGGATACAAATCCTATTTGGCTTTGGAATATCTGTCTTTTTCGCGCAGATTGCTTGTGGTTAAGGATAAAAATGCTTCTGACTATTTTGCCAAAAAAGGTTTAAAAATTGCTGCGGGAGAAGAGTTTGTACCAGAAAATCCGATGGGTTGGAAAGCTGATTTGGGGCAAATGGAAGAGATGATTCTGATGCAAAAGAGATTGGAAAATATTTTACACTCCAACTCACATGTGACGTTCTATCTTCCCATTCAAACCGCCCATTTGTCTTATCTCTACGATTGCTGGATTGCGCGTGAATCGAAAGTAATTTTTCGCAATAGTGAACTTGCCGAATGTCGTGAACGTTTCGTGAAGCTGCTTGATGAAATCGAGCATTACATTGATGACCTCAAAAAAGATAAAACCCCTAAAGTTGAAATCAAAGAGCCGGAATTTGAGCGTTTTGAAATTCTTTTCGATTTTAACAATTTCAAACTCAATGACCGTGCCAGCAAAGAGTTGGTGAAGATTCTAAAATATCTCAAAACCTTAAATGGTGATTTTAGAATTTTACTGGTTGGCAACGCAGACCGCGCTGGTCTTGAATTATACAACCAGAATATCGCTTTGGACCGCGCTGATGTGATTAAAAATTATCTGATCAAAAATGGTGTTGCCAAAGATCTGGTTGAATTACGTTCAGTTGGCGAAGATTTTCCAGATATCATTACTAAAGATGGCATGCAGCAGCAAGTAAATCGCACTGTCGGAATTTATGTTTTAAAGGGCCAAGGATCATTTTCATCATATCCATTGCCATTACTTGAAAATATTGTTTATCGCGAAGAAATACGCCGCGCTCGTGAGCAAAAAGGATTAAAACGATGAAATTTGATCTCAAAGAGAAAAAAAAACTGGTCATAAAAATCGGTTCATCGCTTTTGGTTTCGGAAGGAAAATTGCGCGAAAAATGGCTGAAAAATTTTACCGCAAATATTGCCGATTTGGTGAAAAAAAATTTTCAGATCATCATTGTTTCTTCGGGAGCAATTGCCCTGGGACGTCAAGCTTTAAAAACAGTAAACAAAAAACTTTCTTTGGAAGAAAAACAGGCGGCGGCAGCGATTGGGCAAATCCATCTCATGGGTTTTTATCGCGATTTTTTTTTCAGGCAGAAATTGCAGGCGGCACAAATTCTTCTCACCGCTTCTGATTGCAATGTGCGTGATCGCTATCTCAACTGCAAAAATACCGTTGAAACCTTGCTGAAGAATTCGGTAATTCCAATCATCAATGAAAATGATTCGGTGGCGGTCGATGAAATCAGAATTGGAGATAATGATCGTCTCGCTGCGCGCGTGGCGCAAATGGCTGATGCTGATTTGCTTATTCTGTTTTCCGATATCGATGGGCTTTATGAAAAAAATCCCAGAACTCACAAAAATGCCAGAGCCTGTATTCAAACCCAGCGCGTTTCGATTTTGTCCAAATTTTGTGCGACTTTTTGGCAAAATTTTGCCGCTGTATCTGGCATACTTGGCAAAATTTTGCCGCTGTATCTGGCATACTGCAAAAAATTTTGCCAAAAAACGAGCCAAAATTTGGGCAAAAGCGAAATGTGGTGGGTTTGAATACAGGCTCTAATCTGATCACGGAAGTTTTTGAAATTACCAAGGAAATTGAAAATATGGCTGGAAGTGCTGGTTCTTTGGTTGGAACTGGAGGTATGATCACAAAAATTTCAGCGGCAAAGATGCTAAAAAATTTCTCATGTGATGTTATAATCACCTGCGGCACATCAGAAAATGCGCTAAAAAATTTCATTGATGGCAAACAGAATTTTACAATTTTTTACAGCAAAAAGAAGCTAACCAAACAACGCAAACACTGGCTTTCCGGATTCTTAAATGCCAAAGGCGAAGTGATTGTAAATGAATGCGCTGCTGAAATGTTGCGTAACAAAAAAATCAGCCTTTTACCAATCGGCGTTATTGCCGCTAAAGGCGATTTTAAGAAAGGCGATGCGATCTTTATCAAAGATAAACTCGACAATCATATTGCCAGCGGAATCAGCAATTATGACATTGCAGATTTGAAAAAAGTTTTTGAAAAAAAATCAGCGGAAGTCAAAAAAATTCTGGGAAAAGCTGTGAAGCCAGAATTGGTGCATATTGATGATCTGGTGGTGATATAAATATCTACTCCTCACAAAAAAATTACCCCTCACCCCAACCCTCTCCCACAAGGGGAGAGGGAGTTAATCCGAATTCGGTGTAACTCCCTCTCCCCTTGTGGGAGAGGGTTGGGGTGAGTGGTAGTATTTTTGTGAGGGTAATATTTTTGTGAGGGGCGTAATGTTGTTAGGAGCATTTTTCTTAAGCGTTATTGGGGGCAGTATAATCACTATGCAGGAAGCTTTCCTACCTTATCAGCCAATAATTTTGCCAGCTTCTCTTTAGTGATGTTGCCGAGTTTTTCGGTCTCTTTTTCTGAAACAAAAATTGCTTTGGTTTCGTTTGCGCCAAAAATTTTTCCGGATTCTATGTCGTTGGCCACGATCAAATCGCAGTTTTTTTTGCGTAGTTTTTCCCTCGCATATTTTTCAAGATTTTTGCTTTCGGCGGCAAAGCCTATAACTAGGGCAGGGCGGTTTTTAGCTTGTCCTACAAATTCAAGAATATCGGGGTTTTTTTCGAGCTCGATGGTAAGATTTTTGCCAGCAGTTTTTTTAATTTTTTCTTTGGAAATTTTTTTAACACGAAAATCGGAAACCGCGGCACAGCTGATAAAAACATCTTTTTCGGCCAGATTTTTTTTCACCGCAAAAAACATTTCTGTAGTGCTTTTGACGCGAATGATTTTTTTTGGTGGTAGAAAAATTGTTTCGCGGATATTGCCCGCAATTAGCGTCACATCTGCTCCCATTTCGTATAAAACTTTGGCAATTGCAATTGATTGCTTGCCTGAAGAATGATTGCCGATGAAGCGCACCGGATCAATTTCCTCAAAAGTTGCACCGCCGGTAATTAAAATTTTTTTTCCTTTAAGACGATTTTGATTGGCAAAAAATTCACAAATTTCTTCACAGATTTTTTCTGGACTTGCCATTTTTCCGATTCCAAATTCGCCGCAGGCAAGTATATCTTTTTCAGGCTCAACCATTGACATTCCTGATTCCAAAGCTTTTACCAAATTTGTTTGCGTTTGTTTGTTCTCCCACATTTTTTCATTCATTGCCGGCGCGATGAGAATTTTTTTGTTTGCAGCAAGTACGATTGAAGAGGCTAAATCGTCAGCATAACCATTGGCAATTTTGGCAATAAAATCGGCAGAAGCGGGTGCAATCACTATCAGATCAGCAGCGCGCGAGAGTTTGATATGTCCCATTTCAACTTCATCATCAACGGAAAATAAATCGCTGTGCGCCTTATTGCCTGAAAGCGATGAAGCCAGTAATGGCGTGATAAATTCGCATGCCGCTTTAGTGAGAACGCAAGTGACGTCATAGGATTTTTTGGTTAACAGCCGAACCAAATCCATTGCTTTGTAAGCCGCAATTGAACCGGTGATGATGAGAAGAATTTTTTTCTTTTTCATAAACCAAGATGCATGAAAGCGGTTTCGGTGAGGACGCGCCCGCGCGGGGTTTTTTCAATGAAACCTTGCTGGATGAGATAGGGTTCGATTGTGTCTTCCACCGTGTCTTTTTCTTCGCCGATTGCTGCGCTGATTGTCTCAATCCCAACCGGTCCGCCGCGATAATTTTTAGCGATGAATTTGAGATAGCGATAGTCTGAAGCGTCAAGTCCGGCGGAGTCGATTTCCAGGCGTTTCAAAGCATAGTCGGTTAATTTTTGTGAGATGATTTTTTCGTTTTCATGCGAGGCAAAATCGCGCACCCTTTTTAATAAACGTATCGCGATTCTTGGAGTGCCGCGCGATCTTTTGGCAATTTCATGGGCAGCATCTTTTTCAATTTCAATTTGCAGGATTCTGGCATCGCGAATCACGATTTGTTCGAGTTCAAAAGCATCGTAAAAATTGATGCGTAGTGGAATTCCGAAGCGGTCTTTTAAAGGATTTGCAATTAATCCAACGCGTGTGGTCGCGCCAACCAGAGTGAATTTCGGCAGATCAATTTTAATGGCGCGCGCAGCCGGGCCTTCGCCAATAATGATGTCGAGCTTGAAATCTTCCATCGCCGAATAAAGCACTTCTTCAACATTTTTGTTGAGGCGATGAATTTCATCTATGAACAAAATATCGCCTTGCTGCAAGTTGGTTAAAATTGCCGCTAAATCACCAGATTTTGAAATTACCGGACCGGCTGATGATTTAAATCCAACCCCTAATTCATGTGAGATGATCTGTGCCAAAGTGGTTTTTCCAAGCCCGGGCGGGCCATAAAACAAAGTGTGATCGAGAGCATCGCTGCGGTTTTTGGCGGCTTTGATAAAAATTTCGAGATTTTCTTTTAATTTTTCCTGCCCCAAAAAATCACGCAAAAAACTTGGGCGCAGAATATTTTCATTACGCTCTTCATCCAGTTTTTGCGGTTTCAGATTTTCATTTTGTGTCATTATAAAACCTCCTTTGAAAAAGGAGGTGGCGCGAAGCGCCGGAGGATTTGTGGAGATAAACTCAGAATTAGAGTTTGCCTCCCCCAAATCACCCGTCATCGCACTTCGTGCGATGCCACCCTCTTTTTCAAAGAGGGCTAACCTCCTTTGAAAAAGGAGGTGGCGCGAAGCGCCGGAGGATTTGTGGAGACAAACTTTGGATTGGAGTTTGTCTCTCTCAAATCACCCGTCATCGCACTTCGTGCGATGCCACCCTCTTTTTCAAAGAGGGTTTTCTTGACCAAACCTCCTTTGAAAAAGGAGGTGGCGCGGAGCGCCGGAGGATTTTGCGATGCCACCCTCTTTTTCAAAGAGGGTTAAAATTTGTTTTTGCTTAATTCTCGCAATGAAGAAGTAATCAGGTTTTCCAGTGTAATTTTTGGATTTTGTTCAGATACAAATTCAATCACGCGTAGACAATCATGTTTCTTGTAACCAAGATTCTCAAGGGCTGATAGTGCATCAATTGCGGTTTGGTTGCTAGAAATTTTTGTTGGATTTTGGTGTTTTGTTATATCGAATTCTGTGCCGATTCCGAGTTTTTTTGGTGAATTTTTAAGTTCAGTTGTGATGCGGCTGGCAAGTTTTGGACCGATTCCAGAAATTTTGGAAAAAGTTTTTTCGTCAGAAGAAATCAAAGCTTTGGCCAAATCTTCAATGCTTAAGGCGCTTAAGATCTTTTGTCCCATTTTGGCGCCAACGCCCTGGACTTTGATAAGTTCAAGAAACCAGGTTTTTTCGATTTCCAAAGCGAATCCGTAAAGCTCAATCGCATCTTCTTTGACTACGGTTTCAATGGTCAGAGACACTTCTTTTTCGCGTGGAAATTGCGATAAAAATGCAGCGGTTTTTTGCGAAATAAAAATGAGATATCCAACGCCGTTAACGTCGATTACACACTTGTCTTCGGTGATTAAGTCAATAAAACCGCGGAGTTTGCTGATCATATGTTTAAAAATGCTGTCGCATTTTTAGTTTTAGTTGAGTCAAAAAACCAAGAGCGGTCTTGGTTTTCCGACAAGTTTTTATTTTTTTAGTTGGTGAAAAAACAATTGTCTAACATCGAATGGCGCATCAGCAAAGAGCCGGTGCATTTCTTGGAGGCGCTTGAATTTATGCAAAATAGAGTCGATGCAATCATCGCTTGCAAAGCGCCGCAGCTGATTTGGCTTTTGGAACATCATCCAGTTTATACTTCTGGAATCAGTGCCAAAGATGCAGATTTGTTGGTTAAAACCGATATTCCCATTTTTAAAACCAATCGTGGCGGTAAGTTCACCTATCATGCTCCAGGCATGAAAATCATCTATGTCATGCTTGATTTAAAAAAATTTTTTACTCCTGAAAAACCCGATGTTTTGCGCTTTGTTAAGTTTCTGGAAAATTGGGTGATTGCGATTCTGGCAGAATTTGGAATTAAGGGCGAAATACGAAAAAACCGTGTTGGCATTTGGGTTGACACACCGGAAGGCGAAAAAAAAATTGCCGCACTCGGAATAAAATTAAAAAAGTGGGTGAGCTATCACGGCATTGCCATCAATGTTGATTGCGATCTTTCCGGCTTTCAAAACATTGTGCCGTGCGGGATCAGGGAGTTTGGCATAACTTCAGTAAAACAGCTTGGGATTGAAATCAAAAGCGATCTTGATGAGATAATTATTGCCGCGATGAAGAAAGTGAATCTTTGAGAGGGCATTAATTTTTGCCAAAAAACGAGCCAAAATTTGGTTGTTCTTAAAATTCTGTGTCTAATCAACAGATCCTGAAACAAGTTCAGGATGACTGGCTTTAAGATCGGTGTTTCCAAGATGTCATCCTGAACTTGTTTCAGGATCTAATTTTCTCGGACACAAGATTTTAAGAACAACCCAAAATTTGGGCAAAAGCGAAATGTGGTGGGTTTGAAAACAGGCTCTAAACAGTTTCTTACGGGCGATATTAATTTATTTTTAGCATGACAAAAGAACAACAATTTAACTTCGATGTTGAGGTGGGAAAAATTCTTAACCTCATGATCAATTCACTTTATACCAACAAAGATGTTGCCTTGCGCGAACTGGTTTCAAACGCATCAGATGCTTGCGATAAATTGCGCTATTTGGCGGCACAAAATCCGGATTTGGTGAGGGATGAATTAAAAATTATCATCACCACCAATAAAGAAAAAAAACAGCTCATAATTGCTGATAACGGTATCGGCATGAATCGCGATGATTTGATCGCAAACCTTGGCACAATTGCGCGTTCCGGTACTGAAAATTTTATCAAATCTCTTACTGGTGATAAACAAAAAGATGTGCAATTAATCGGCCAATTTGGCGTTGGTTTTTATTCCAGCTTCATGATTGCAGGCAAGGTGGAAGTGATTTCGCGCAAGTTTGATGATGAAAAAAGCTGGAAGTGGGAATCGCAAGGAAGTGGGAATTTTACCATTTCCGAGTCAGAAGAAAAAATTGAAAGAGGGACAAAAGTTATTTTGCATTTGAAAGATGATGCTTCCGATTTTCTCGATCGTTTTCACATCAAACATGTTGTTCAAACCTATTCCGATCATATCAATTTCAAGATCGAATTTATCCCAGAAAATGTTGATGATGGCGCAAAAGTTGAAACACTGAATTCCGCTTCCGCCCTTTGGACAAAGCCCGCAAGCGAGATTATCTCCGAGCAATATCAAAATTTTTACAAACATATTTCACATTTGCCCGGCGATCCATTCATGACCATTCACAACAAGGTTGAAGGCTTGATTAGCTATACAAATTTGCTCTTTGTGCCAGGCATGAAGCCATTTGATCTCTTTCATCCCGATCGTAAAACATCAGTAAAACTTTACGTAAAAAAAGTTTTCATTTCAGAAGATTTAAATCTGGTTCCAGCGAATATGCGCTTTCTGCGCGGTCTCGTCGACTCTGATGATTTGTCGCTCAATATCAGCCGCGAAAATTTGCAGCATAGTGCGGTGCTCGAAAAGATTCGCAAATCGGTGGTAAGCAAAGTGCTTTCTGAGCTGAAGAAAAAAGCTTTGGAAAGTGAAGAGGAATATCTCAAATTCTGGAATAATTTTGGTGCGGTTTTAAAAGAAGGTCTGTGCGAATCTTCAGAATTCCGCGAAAAAATTCTCGAAATTTGTCGTTTTTATTCATCGAAATCTCCGGAAAAATTAATCACTCTTGCTGAATATCTCGATGGTGTGAAGCCAGGACAGGACAAGATTTACTTCCTCACCGGCGAGTCGGTTGAAAAAATAAAAGCCTCACCGCAGCTTGAAGTTTTTTTGCAGAAGGATGTTGAGGTTTTGTTTCTTACCGATGCTGTTGATGAATTTTGGGTGACAGTAGTTTTGCCCTACAAAGAGAAGGAATTTCAGTCGATTAATCGCCATGATGTTGATTTAAAAAACATTGATAAAAATCCTGCAGAAAAAAACGAAGAAGAGCAAAAAAGCGAAGAAATAAAAGATATAACCGCCAGCCAGTTCGAAGCCAGCCAGTTTGAAGGTTTGGTGAAGTTCATCAAAGAAGTTTTGGGTGAAAAAATCAAAGAAGCGCGCATCTCCAAAAAACTAACTGATAGTCCAGTTTGCCTCGCTATTGACGCTGGTTCGATGGATATTCGTCTTGAGAGATTTTTGCTTGAACAAAAACAGATTCAGGCATCTAGCGCCAAAATTTTAGAGGTGAATCCAAGCAATAAAATTATCAAAAACCTCAACGAAACTTATGCCGATGAGGCAAAAAAATCTTCTGCCCGCGACACAATCACAACACTCTTCGACATCGCTTGCATCATGGAAGATGAGCCGATCAAGGATGCAAAAGATTTTTCGCGAAGGATTCAAAACTTAATGATCTGATTTTTTATCTTTTGCCAATTCAAGCAAATCGTCAGCCCTCATAATTTCCATTTTATCAGATTTCTGTAATTTTTCTTTGGCCTCTTTGGCATATTTTTGGCATTTTTCCTTTTCTCCGATTAGGAGGTTGAATTCTGCTAAAGCCAATAAAGATCTGGCCTCGTCATTTTTTCTGGAATAGGCATTTGCCAACTGTTTGAATAGAAACGGATTTTCATCTTCAAAATTTTTTGCTTCTTCGAGATTTTGGATGGCCAGATTTATCAACTCATTGTCAGTGGTTTTTAGTGATAAAATTGCGCTGGCAAAAGAAATTTTTGTGGTAGGGGAATCAATAAGAGAAAGTAATTTAAGCGCTTGGTTGTAAGCCAAAATCGAATCCTGAATTTTACCGCTTTCAAATAAAATTTGTCCTTTTAGCTCATGCAAAAATCCATCGCGCGGATTTTTTTCAATGATTGGATCAAGTAATTCCAGCGATTCGGAGATTTTTCCTTTTTTAAATAAAGCAATTGATTTGGTGTAATTGGCATTTTCATCATGGTGATTTTTATATTTTTTTAGCGTCTCATCGGGCTGATCTATAAAGCCAGCAAGCTTTGCCAGAACACGGTTCATAATCGGTTGTAATTTCTGGTTTGTTTTTTTGTCGGAAAAATTTTTGTGCGCGGTGCGTGTTTTTATCAGCTCAATTCTTTTGCGACTTATCGGATGCGATAGCAAATATTCATCAAGTTGATCTTTATATCCGACCATCTGCATTTCAAAAAATTCCAGCAATTTTATCAGACCATCTGCCGGATAGCGCATTTTGTCGAGATATTCGATGGCATGGGCATCGGCGGCTTCCTCCTGCGTTCTGGTGAACTTCATGTAAAGTCTTTGTGCGCTTTGCGAACCACCAAGAATCACTGCCGCTCCGGCATCAGGCGCGCCTGAAATTGCCGCTCCGATTCCAAGCAAATAGCTCAACAGCATGGCATTTTGTGCTTCTTTCGCGCCTTCTGCTGATCGCGCCAAATGGCCGGCAGTGATATGTCCGGTTTCGTGCGCAATCACGCCGATCAATGCATTGGGAGTGTTATATTTGCGAATCAGGCCGGTATTGATAAACACATTTTGTCCACCGGAAACAAAGGCGTTTATCGAATCATCATTAACGATATAAATTTTGATATTTTGCGAATTTAAACCAGCTTCTTTAAAAATTGGTTGCGAAAGCTCGCGCAAAAATTTTTCCGTTTCAGCATCGCGAATGAGGGAAAGATTGGCGAAGGCTGGGGTTGTAAATAGAATGAGGCAGAAAAGGAGTTTTCGCATTGCGGAATTTACAATTTACGATTTAATTAATTCGTAAGAACCTGTCTAAAATCTGGGGTTAAAAAAGATTTTAGAGCCTGTCTTAAAACCCAACGTGTCTCGATTTTCCATAAATTTTGAGCGACTTTTTGGCAAAATTTTGCCGCTGTATTCAACATACTGCAAAAAATTTTGCCAAAAAACGAGCCAAAATTTATGGAAAATCGAGGCGCGGTGGGTTTTAAGACAGGCTCTAGACAGGTTCTAAATCATAAATCAAACATGCTTTATCATCCTTTCGACAACAAATTTACAATTTTGCTCAAACATCTGGTTTTTTGGGCTGCGTTGTTTTCGATGTTTGCGCTGTTTGTTTTTTTGGTTTTTGATGACACAAAAATTCTGCAAAAAGAAGTTATTTTGAAAATAGACATTAAGGACAAGGTCAATATTTGCCTGCCGGAAGATGAAAAAATTTTCCAGAAATCGTTCTTTGATTTTTGATGAATTACGAAAATTGCATCTCAAATTTTTTGCAAAAGCTTAGAGCTGAAGATGGTTTGTCGTTCAATACCATTGTTTCCTATGGCAAGGATTTAGAATTGTTTGCACAGTTTCTCAAAGAAAAAACCATTGAGTTTGTGCAGGTGAAACCAGATGACATCAAGGATTATCTCTATGAATTGCATAAAAAAAATCTCAAATCTTCTTCAGTTGCGCGCAAAATTTCTGCTTTAAAAAATTTTTACAAATTTTTGCTGAATGAAAATTTAGTGAAAGACAATCCAGCCTTTTATTTACAGGCGCCAAAACCTGATACCAAATTGCCAAAATTTTTAAGTGAGGAAGAAATTTTCAAAATACTTGATTTTGTCAATCGCGACAAATCGGAATTTGGCATCAAACTTTCCTGCATGTTGGAGATGGTTTATTCTGCCGGTTTGCGCGTTAGCGAGTTGGTATCTTTGCCGGTTTCGGCAATTCAAAAAGATGGCGAAACTTTGCGCAATTATCTGATTGTGAAAGGCAAGGGCAACAAGGAAAGAATTGCTCCGCTCAATAAAGCCACGATCACAAAGCTTTTGGAATATCTTGATTTACGAGAAAAACTTGGCTTGGAAAATTCCAGATGGCTTTTTGTTGGCGTAGTTCGTGCCAGCAAAAAACCAGGTGAGGCGAGAGAAAAAAAATATACCAAAAGAGATGAACATATCACGCGTCAGCGTTTTCATCAGATGTTAAAAGAACTGGCAATCAAGGTTGGTATTGATCCATCGAGGGTTCATCCTCATGTGATTCGTCATTCTTTTGCCACGCATCTTCTCAATAGCGGTGTTGATTTGCGTGTGTTGCAGGAGCTTTTGGGGCATACCAATATTGCAACTACCGAAATTTACACTCACATTCTAGATTCAAAATTGAGGGATTTGGTGTTTAAGCATCATCCATTAAGCAAAATTTTATGACAGAAAATATTACCCTAAAAAATCTTGATCAAAAAATCTCCGAAGTTGCAAAAAAAGACAGAGAAGAAGAGGTTGAAATGCTGGAAGATATGCGTCGTGCGGAGCTAAAAAGAATGGTTAAAGCAGAATCGGTTGACAAGGATGGGGAAAGAAAAAATGAAAAAGAGAGTCTTGTGATTGCTGAAGTTCCATCACCAAGTCCACGCTTGAGAGAAAGAGAGGTGAAGCCAATGCCTTTGTTTTCAAGCGATGTTGGGGTTGATCGATTTTAAAGTTTGATTATTGCGACGGCAATACCAATTGAAGTGATTATAAGGCCAGCGGCGAAGTAGATAGCGCGACCAAGTTTAATAATGATTTCCTGTTTGCTGAACTCGATTTTGTGGTTTAGCTCTTGATGAACTGAATCAATTCTTCGCTCAAGCTTTGTCTCAGATTTTTCAATTTTATGATCGGTTTCACCAAGCTTCCTATCCAAATCTTGTTTAGTTGCAAAATTTTCAATCGAATGGCTTTGCGTTTCCTTGATAGCTTCTGCAAGCTCATCGGAAATTTCCGGTTTTAAACCGGCTTTTTGCATTCTTTTGGAGAAGGCTAAAGTGTCAATGTTGAGTAGTGGCATAATAGGGAGAGCTAGGCTAGTCATGATGTTTTGTGATTTGATTTTTTTTAAAAAGGCTGGCGCAAGCTATTTTTGACTTGGTGAAAGTCAAGCGCTCACACCTCATCCCCAAAAACGCGCTGATAAAATTCAGCAATTACAGCTTTTTCATCATCAATCACCTTGTTGCCAAAACTTAAAACAAAAGCGGTTTTAACCGAGCCGAAAATTTCGATATTTTTTCCCCAGGAAATCAGAGTGCGTAGTGAAATCAGATTGGAAATATCGCCGTTTTTAAAAGCTTCGCGCGTGAGATTAGCAAGGCGTACCATCATTTTTGCGGTGTCTTGATGCAATTTGGAATTAAGAAATGGCAGTTTTTTAAGTAAAATTGTCAGCTCGTGTTTTTCATCAAGATAGTTGAGCGAAGCCACAATATTCCAGCGATCCATCTGTGCCTGGTTGATGAGATTTGTGCCATGATAAATTCCCAAATCATCGCCGGCGCCGAGAGTGTTGGAAGTGGCAAAGAGGCGGAAATGCTGGTTTGGCGTGATAATTTCATTTTCTTCAAGCAGGGTAAATTTTCCCTCCTCCTCAAGCAGGCGTTGGATCACAAAAGAAACATCGGTTTTAATCGCATCATATTCATCCAACACCAGAGCCATTCCGTGGCGTAGGGTGAAAGGAATCATTCCTTCTTTGAATTCGGTGATCTGTTTGTCGTTTTTCAGTTTGATCACATCTTTGCCGACAAGATCAAGGCGTGTAATTTGTGAATCAAAATTAATCCTGATGCAAGGCCAGTTAAGGCGTGCTGCCACTTGTTCAATGTGAGTTGATTTGCCAGTGCCGTGCATTCCCTGAATCAAAACCCTGCTGTTAAAAGCAAATCCGGCGAGAATTGCCAAAGTGGTTTTTGGATCGAAAAGATAATTTTCATCAATTGCCGGAACAAATTCTGATCTTGCGGCGAAGCCTTTCACCTCAAAGTCACAATCAACTTCAAAAACTTTTTTTGTGTCGATTTTTTTCATTCAAACCTTTGAAAATTTAATGTGTCCTTTTTTAGCCCAGTTTAATATTGACTTGTCTCTAGTAAGCAAAGTTGCGCCTTGAATTTTTGTAGTAGCAACAATCAATCTATCAGCCGGATCGCCGTGAAAATCATCCATCAACATCATGCTTTCTGCCGCAACTTCTGCCGTTATTTCTTTGATTCTTAATCCATCAATCGTTGTGATTGATTTTAAAAAATCTTTTATTGGCTCGTAAACATTGATGCGTTTTTTTGCTACCAACATGGAGATTTCCCATAGAGAAATAGAGGAAATTGATAACAGATTTTCTTCTTGAGCTCGATTGATTTTTCGTTTTATGTCTGTCGAAAATTGTGATGATTCAGATAAGAACCAAATTATTGTGTGAGTATCCAAGACCAATAAATCTTTCATATTTTCCGGGTTTTTCGATTATTTTTCACAGTTCCATTTCTCGCCAATTGGTTTGACTATGTCGCCATTAATTTTGATTTTGCCTTTAAACAAATCCATTGCCGACTTCTTCTTTGCTTTATCGTTAAAGGCCAAGAGCTTTGCCACCGGCTTGTCCCTTTTGGTTATGATTACGGTTTGATGTTTGTGTTGTAGCTTGTTTATTACTTCAAGGCAATGCGCCTTAAACTCACTGATTGCAATTTCGGTTTCCATAAAAATAAAAATTCGCTGAAAAGTAAAATGACCATTTCGGATAGTCAAATTACTTCTTGTGAAGTTTCTTCGAAAATTTTTTTTCTTTTTTTCCTTCGAAAGGATTTTCACTTTTGCGCAAAACCAGCCTGATTGGAGTTAATTTCAAATCAAAATATTCGCGCAAATGTTTGGCTAAATAACGCTGATAATTGCCTTCTACAGCCTTGGGATAGTTGGTAAAAACCGCAAAAGTTGGTGGGCGTTTTTTGATTTGTGTGGCATATTTCAGTTTGGTTGTTTTGCCTTTAAAAAGTTTTGGTGCGTGGTTTTCAACTGCGGATTTTAGCCAGTCCTGTAGTTTGTTTGTTGGAATATATTTTTGCCATTGCTCATAAGTTTGCAGGGCAAATTCGATGGTTTTTTCAACATTATAACCGCTTTTTGCTGAAACGCCGATGATTGCTGCGCCATTAATTTCAGGGAAGAGAGAGGTAATCTGTTTTCTTACTTCGCGCATGAAACTTTCACGATCAATCGTCACCGCATCGATTTTATTGATGGCAAAAACCAGTCCGCGCCCTTCGCGTATAATCTCTCCGGCCAGCGCTACATCTTGATGATCAAGCAGCGAATTTGCATCAATCAGAAGAATTACAATTTGGGCAAAACGTATGGCCCTAAAGCTGTCAAAGGTTGAAAGCTTTTCCAGTGTTTGTGTGATGTTGGATTTTTTTCTGATGCCGGCAGTGTCGATGAAGCGGATTTTTTGTCCGCGAAATTCGTGATCTATGGCAATGGCATCACGTGTGATGCCAGCTTCCGGGCCGGTGATTAACCTTTCTGTGCCTAAAATTTTATTCAAAAAAGTTGATTTGCCGGCATTTGGTCTTCCTACGATTGCGATTTGCAAATCGCTAGTTGTGACTTCTTCAAAATCTTTCGAATATTTCTCAATTTCCGGAGCAATTTTTTCGTATAAATCACCAAATCCTAGCTTGTGTTCTGCCGAGATGGCCGTTGGTTTATCGAAGCCTAGTTTGTAATATTCACTGTTGAAAATTTCTTCGTTGAGATTCTCACATTTATTGGCAAGCAGAACAGTTTTTTTGCCGAGTTTTTTGAGCCATTTGGCAAAGTAAAAATCTGTGTTGGTGATACCTTCTTTTGCGTCAGTCACAAACAAACAAAGGTCAGCATCGGCAACAGCAATTTCAGTTTGCTCTACCATCCTTTTTTCTAAAGATTTGTCGGAAATTTCATTTTCGAGTCCGGCAGTATCAATTGCGATGAACTCAAGTGGGCCAAGCTTTGCCAGTGCTTCTTTGCGATCGCGCGTGACGCCAGGAGTGTTATCGGTAAGAGCAAAATTTTTCCCAACCAGCTTGTTGAAAAGCGTTGATTTCCCAACATTTGGCCGGCCGATGATTGCTATTTTAAACATCGCTCAATTTGAAAATATCGCGCACTGCCTTGGTAATATCAGGTTGTCTCATGAAATGCTCTCCGATCAGGAAGCAATTGATTCCGGCTTGTTGTAGAAGTTCAATGTCGGTTGCATCTTTTATGCCGCTTTCTGAAACCAGAACATAATCTGATGGCACAAATTCTGACAAAAAAAGTGAAATTTCTATGCTGGTTTTTAGTGTTTTTAAATCGCGATTATTAATTCCAAGCAGTTTGCTTTTTAATTTTGAAGCACGTTGCAATTCTTCTTCATCATGAACCTCAATCAACACAGACATGCCGCTATCCAGAGCGCATTGTTCCAACTCATGAATCTTGATATCGTCAAGCATTGCGACGATCAACAAAATGCAATCAGCGCCGAGCATTTTTGCTTCGTAAATTTGGTAAGTATCAACCATAAAATCTTTACGTAAGAGTGGTATGGTAACATTGCTTCTTATCTCGCTTAAATATTCATTTTTTCCCATGAAATATTTTTCGTCGGTTAAAACCGAAATACAGCTTGCACCAGCTTTTTCATAGGTTTTAGCGATTTCAATATGATTAAAATCATTTCGGATTATGCCATGCGAAGGCGAGGCTTTTTTTACTTCACAAATCAGGGCGATTTCAGCTTTTTCATCTTTCTTTTTTAGTGTATCAAAAAAATCTTTTGGCTTTTCCTGATATTTGATGCGTCTACAAATTTCCGCAACCGGCAGCATTTTTTTACGATTGCGAACCTCAAGCAATTTATGTTGGTAAATTTCTTCAAGAATGTTTTTCATGTTGAAAGTTAGGTTTATGGTAAGAAGTTATGTATTAATTTTATGTAAAAAAATTTATGAAAGCATCCAAAATACAAAAAATTACTGTTCATATCCCAAGAGAATTATTGCAAAAAGCAATGGGGAGAAAGCATAAAAGCATCACGGATACCGTAAAGGAGGGGCTGGAATATTTAGCCCGCGCTCAAACTTATGAAAACATAAGGCAGATGAGAGGTAAAGTAAAATTCTCGATTGATTTCGATAAATTAAGAAATGACGAGATATGATTAGCGCCGATACATCAGTGATGGTTGCTTATTTTCAGGGGTTGAAGGGTGATGATATCACAATAGTAGAAGAAGCATTGCTTGGTCAAAGATTAATACTTGCTCCGATGGTGATCTCTGAATTGCTTTCAGATCCGTCTCTTTCAACACAATTGATAAAAAATATAACAGCTCTTCCCATTATGGAAATAGGTTATGGCTATTGGCATAGAGCCGGGTTTACGAGAGCTAAAATTTTATCGAAAAAATTAAAGGCCAGATCAGTTGATGTTCAAATTGCTCAACTATGCATTGATCATGAAATACCAATTGTAACTCGCGATAAAGATTTCCGCCATCTTGAGAAACATTGTGGACTCAAAATAATTAAAATTTGATGAACGAACATTTCCCCAAAACACGTCTGCGCCGCAATCGCAAAAGCCAGTGGATTCGCGATTTAACGGCAGAAAATTCACTTTCGCCAAGTGATTTGATTTTGCCGCTTTTTGTTATTGAAGGCAAAAACAGGGAGGAAAAAATTTCTCATTTGCCTGGTGTTTCACGCCTTTCAATTGATCTTTTAGTTAAAAAAGCCAAAGAGGCGAGAGCGCTTGAAATTCCTGCTTTGATGCTATTTCCGGTGATTGACCAAAAATTAAAAACTGTTGACGGACGCGAAGCTGTAAATGCAAAAAATCTCATCTGCCGCGCCATTTATGCGATAAAAAATTCTGTGCCGGAAATCGGCGTGATTACTGATGTGGCGCTTGATTCTTATACAACTCATGGTCACGACGGAATTGTTGATGAGAAGGGTTATGTGCTAAATGATGATACCATCGCAATTCTCTGTGAACAGGCTCTGGTGCAAGCGCAAGCCGGTTGCGATATTGTCGCGCCTTCCGACATGATGGATGGCAGAATTGGCATAATTCGCGATGCGTTTGATGATCAGGGTTTTGTTGATGTTGGCATCATGTCTTATGCCGTCAAATATGCTTCGAGTTTTTATGGGCCTTTCAGGCACGCGGTTGGATCAGCTGCCAATTTAAAAAAGTCAGATAAAAAAACCTATCAGATGGATTTCAGAAATTGCGATGAAGCGATGCGCGAAATCGCTTTGGATGTTTCTGAAGGCGCGGATTTAATAATCATAAAACCAGGAATGCCATATCTGGACGTGCTTTTGCGTGCTACACAAAATTTTAAATTGCCGTTAATTCCATATCAGGTGAGCGGTGAATATGCGATGCTTAAACATGCGGCAGCTCAAGGCGCTTTTGATTTTGATACAGCTTTTTTTGAAAGTTTGATGGCATTTAAGCGTGCCGGCGCATCAGCAATTATCAGCTACGGCGCATTTGAAGCGGCAAAAAAATTATAGTTTTTTGGCGATTTTTAAGCTAATAGCCAAGATGGTTAGAGAAGTGAAATAAGCGATTAATTGCGCTCCCGCCGGCTGATCGATATAACCAAAAAAGATGTGCAGAAATTTTCCAAACAAGCTTTGTTGTGATAAAATTTCCGAGAGATCAATCGCTGGATTTCCTAGAGCGGGAACGATTGCAGCGTTGATCCAAAAACCGATTCCTGAAGCGGCAATTCCCGATGCAAGGAAAATTAAAAGCCAGCTGGTGATGATAAAAAAATATTTTCCAAAGGCTTTAAGCATGCCAAAATAAAGTGCGCAGCCCAGTGCAATTCCGGCTATAATTCCGCAAATCAGGCTAAAAATAATTTCAAAAATTGCGGTGCCGGAAATGTAGTAGCTATAGGTAAAAAGCACGATTTCTGCGCCTTCGCGAAGCACAGAAAGCAATATAACGACTGTCAAAATGTAAAGTGGTTTTCTGCCTTCACGAACGGAATTGCCAAGACGTTTTAGTTCGGAAGAAAGAGATCTGGCGTGCTTTTGCATCCACAAAACTGTCCATCCTATCATGAAAGCGGCGGCAAGAAGAATGAGGCCGTTGAAAAATTCTTGTCCCATTCCCTCGAGACTTTCGGAAATTTTATCGGTAGAAAATGCCAAGGCGAGAGAGGCGATGATACCAAGCCCAAGGCCGCTTAATATCCATTTTGTGCGCCCGGGAATTTCTTTGGTTGCGGCGGTTAAAATTCCGATGATGAGTGCAACTTCAAGAATTTCACGAAAAACTACGATTGCGATTTGGAGCATGATTTAAGAGGATAGATCCTGAAACAAATTCAGGATGACAGTTTTTATACTCGTCATCCTGAACTTGTTTCAGGATCTAGTTTTCAAGCAAATGAGATCAAGCAAAAACTCTCTTTCTCTCTACATCCACTACCCATTCTGTAAATCAAAATGTCCGTATTGCGACTTTAATTCACATGTTCGCGAGGCTATTGATCACAAAAGTTTTTTGCGCGCTTACGAAACGGAATTGCAATTTTTTTCGCAAAAATTGCGTGACAAAAAAATTACCACGATTTTTTTTGGTGGCGGCACGCCATCACTAATGCCAATTTTTCTGGTTGAAGGAATTTTAAAAAAAATTTCTGACTTATGGCAAGTTGATGAAAATTGTGAAATCACTCTTGAGGCAAATCCAACATCATTTGAAGCCACGAAATTCAAGGATTTGCGCCTTGCTTGCATCAATCGTCTTTCTATCGGAATTCAGGCTTTAAATGACAATGATTTAAAATTTTTAGGGCGCGAACATTTAGCAAAAGAAGCGATACAAACCATCGAAATTGCCGCAAAAATTTTTGATAATTTTTCTTTTGATCTGATTTACGGAAGGCCAAATCAATCACTAAAATCATGGTCTGATGAGTTGAAGCGGGCAATAAATTTTGGCACAAAACATCTCTCGCTTTATCAGCTGACTATCGAAAAAGGCACCAGATTTTTTTCTGAATTCCAGCAAAAAAAATTTATCATGCCGGATGAAAATCTATTGGCAGAATTTTATGAGATGACAAATGAGATCACTGTTGGCGCTGGTTTTGAAGCTTATGAGATTTCCAACTATGCCAAAAAAAATTTTCAATGCCGCCACAATTTGGCTTATTGGCAAGGCGATGATTATCTTGGAATTGGCGCCGGTGCGCATTCACGAGTTTATTTTGATGGCGAAAAAAATCGTTATGCCATCACCATGCTTCATGAGCCAAATTCATGGTTAAAAAAAGTTGAGGAAAGTGGGGCGGGAATTCAAAAAATGGAAATAATTTCCAAAAAAGAATTGTTCGAAGAGCTAATCATAACCGGTTTAAGATTGCGTGAAGGAATTGTTTGCAATGTCGAATTTAATCGTCAAAAGCTGAAAAGCCTTTCAGATCAAGGCCTGATAATAATCGAAAAAAATCGCTTAAAAATCCCCGATAATTTTCGCCTCTTAACCAATGCAATTATTGCGAAGGTTTGTAATGCAGCTTTATGACTAAAGATCTAAATGAATTTGTAAAAAATCTGGGAAAATTCGATGGTTCCGCAGTTAGGGAATCGCAGGATGTTGTCAGTTTTGCCGGAAATTATGCCGAAGTTAAAGAAGATGAAAGATTGGAAAAATCAGATTTCGAAAAAATGGCTCTAACAATTGAGCTTGATGGCAAGTCGTTGTTGCGTGGTGCTATGGCAATTTTTCGTAAGGAATTTTTTGCTTTTGTCCGCGTTAATATCGTCATCACCATTTGCTTTTTGTCCGCGTTGTTTGCTGTGCTTTTGAAATGGGGATTTCTGATTCATGATTCTTCGGCGGTTATTTTCAAAAATATTTTTTTTCTGCAATATTTTGGGGTCAGGAGTATTTTAATTTTTGCGGTCTTTTTGTTGTTCTGGATTTTTTTTAGCTGGTTGCGAGCTTCTTATCTGGCGGTTGCAGCAAATTATTTTTGTGCCGATGAAAGTTTTAAACCAATGCGTTTTGGTTTAAAAAAACTGATCTCATTCATACTGGTTGAGTTGTTGCAACTTGTGATGATTGGCATTGGATTTATGCTGGCGGTTTTTGCTCCATATTTTGGCGCCAAATATTTTGTCGCTTTGCCGACAATGGTTGCACAAAATGATGGTGCTATCAGCTCAATGTTTGAAAGCAGGGAATATAGCCGTGGGCAGATTAAAAAATTGATTTATTGCGCCTCGTTTATCGCCGCTCTGATTCTTTGCGATATGGCTTTATCTGCTTTTGTGATTTCGTTTTTTATTGATAATGTCCTGATTTTCTGGGCATTGAATTTTTTTCTATTCAGCTTTTTCTTTTTACCGCTTCATAGCTGCTATCGTTTTTTGGTTTATGAAAAATTGCGGCATCTAACCGGTGAGCTGAAATTTCAGATTTCCTTTGGTGAGAAATTATGGTTCATCTTGTCGCGTCTTGCCGTTCTTGCTCTTTTGGTTGTGAATATTTTTTTAATTCACAGCGGCGCTTTCTTCGAAGTGATTCTGTGGCTTAAAAATTTTATAAACTAAACAAGAGGCGATAGCGCAAAATCCAACCACTGAAGTTGTGATTTCAATTCCGCCATTATGCAATTTACTGATGGCAAAAGAGCTGATGGTTGCGATGATGAACTGAATGGTGCCAAACAAAGCCGAAGCTGATCCGCTATGTGATGCCTGATTTGCCAAAGCAAGGGCGGAGGAGGTTGGGACAATTGCTCCAACCGATGCAAGAAAAGCAAAAAATAATAATGTGATGATCCAGAAAGTTGGGATGTAAAAGCCGCAAAAAATCAGCAATATGCCAAATATCAGCGGCAAAAACACCGCGTTGCTCATAACTTTTGTCAGCGAAAATTTTTTCAATAATGCAGCATTGATTTGTGCGGCGATGACAAAACCAAAGGCATTGGCAACAAAAATAAATCCGTAATTTTGCGGAGATGTTTGAAAAAATTTGAGATAGGCAAAAGGCGAGCCGGTGATATAAGCAAAGAGTCCGGCCATAGCAAATCCGCCACTCAAAGCGCTGATGACGAAATTGCGATCATGCAGAATTCCAAAATATTTTTTGAGAGCGTGCGAAATTTTTTCGTCAGGATTTGCGCCTCTGGTTTCGGGAACGAGAAATTTTGTGGTCAACAAACAGATAATTCCAAAGAGTGCGAGAAAGCCAAAAATTGCCTGCCAGCCGATAGTTATCAGAAACAGATTGCCAAGAAGTGGTGCAATAATTGGCGCGATTCCCATCACCAAAATCAGATGTGAAAAAATTCGTCCCGATTCTTGCGGTGAAAAAATGTCGCGCACGATGGCGCGTGGAATTACTGCTCCGGCGCAAGCACCAACAGCCTGAAAAAATCGCCAGAAAATCAGCTCTTCGATGCTGTGTGAAAAATAGCAGAAAAACGAAGCGATAACAAAAAGCACAAGTCCGAAAAACAAAGGCGGTTTTTTGCCGAAGCGATCAGCCATTGGACCATAAAGCAGCTGGCCGAAAGTGATGCCGATGAAATAGGCGGTAAGCGAAAGTTGCACCAGAGAATCTGTCGCATCGAAGCTTTTTGCGATTGCCGAAAATGCCGGCAGATACATGTCAATCGTTAGCGGACCAATGGCAACGATTGAACCGAGAATGATGATGAGAACAGCTGAATCTTTTTTAGGGGCTCCTTTACTTTGATGGTGAAGTTGTGATGACATTTTCGATTGTTCTTAAAATTTTGTGTCCAGAAAAAACAGATCCTGAAACAAGTTCAGGATGACAATTAGGGAAAGATGGTTCCAAAACATGTCATCCTGAACTTGTTTCAGGATCTAATTTTCTTGGACACAAAATTTCAAGAACAACCAAAAAAGAAGTAATAGTTTACGATTATGTTGATTGGCAAGTTTTGATGCTTGCAAAAATGGCAGAAAAGCGAATGAAGGGATATTTGAGGATTGGTTATCAGCATTGCTCAATTTACGACATAATTGTCCTATAGTGATAAACTTACAGTAATACTGTGATATTATTACTATGACATTCGTTGACTATATTCTTGTTATGATGCTATAGTAATAATATTATAGTTTTACCATAATGTTTCTACTATGGCAAAGTTTCCAGAATATTTAAAAGATTTAAGAAAATCAGGGCAGATTTCCTTTACAATAGACCAAGCTGTAAGCGATTTACAAACTTCAAAACACAATGTTTTGGTTTCTATACGTCGCGTAAAAAAACATGGTGAGATCATTAATCCCGCAAGAGGGTTTTATGTTATCATTCCACCTGAACATCAATTGCAAGGTTGCTTACCAGCTGAAGAGTTAGTTCCAATTTTAATGAAGCATTTAGGAGTAAGCTATTATGTGGGCTTACTTAGCGCAGCAATGTATCACGGCGCAACTCATCAAAAACCAAATTCATTCCAGATAATTTCCGATAAGCAAATCCGCAAAAATTTAAAATTTGGTCAGATTAGCATTGATGCAATCTACAAAAAATCTCTAGCCAACCTTCCTCTAAAAGAAATCACCGTTGATAGCGGCTATTTGAAAATTTCCTCGCCGGAATTAACCGCTATGGATTTACTGCTTTATTCTGGCAGAAGTGGCGGACTAAATCATATCGCAACTGTTCTATCAGAATTGGCACAATCAATTGATCTTAAAAAATTGATCGAGTTGGCGAATATTTCTAATCAAAAATTCTGGCTGCAAAAATTAGGATATATCTTGGAAAAAATTGATTCCGAAAATCCTGAGCACAAACAAGAAATTATTAACGGCTTACAAGAATATTTATCCTCTGAAAAAAAACTCGTTGCCCTAGCGCCTGAAATTCCCGTTAAAGGCTATCCAAGATGCAAGAAATGGATGATCATTGAAAACACAACTATTGAAAGCGACTTATGATCCCAAAACTTTTCATAGAAAAATGGCAACAAAATGCTCCTTGGCAAACCCTTGATATGGTTGAGCAGGATTTAATCATCAACAGGGCTTTGGTTTGTCTTTACGGCAATCAAAAAGTTAGAGATAGCCTGATTTTTCGTGGCGGAACTGCACTCAATAAAATTTATCTCAAACCATCAGTGCGTTACAGTGAAGATTTAGATTTTGTACAAACGAGAGCTGAGCCAATTGGCGAAACAATAGATGCCGTTAGAATTGCACTGAATTGGCTTGGTGAGCCAAACCGCCTTTTGACTGAACGATCAGCAAAATTGGTTTACAAATATACTTCAGTTAACGGCCTGCCAATGAAGCTTAAAATTGAGATTAATACCACCGAGCATTTTCAAGTAATGGATATCAATAACGCAGCTTTCGGCTTTGAGTCAGAATGGTTTAGCGGCGAAAGTATAGTTGCGGTTAATCAGTTAGAAGAGTTGATGGCAACCAAGATAAGAGCTTTATATCAAAGGCGCAAAGGTAGGGATTTATTCGATCTGTGGATGGTCTTCAGCAAAAATTTAGCAAACATCGATGAGTGTTTAAAAATTTTCAAAAAATATTGCGATCACGGCAAACTAAAAATTTCCAAAGATTTGTTTTTAAAGAATCTCGAATTGAAGCGCTTAAACAAAGACTTTCAGCTCGATATGAATATTTTACTGCCTCATCAATTCTCGCCTTACAATACTCCATTTATTCCTGGCCAGACCAACTGGAATTTTGACGAAGCTTTTGAGTATGTAAAAAGTGAAATTATTAACCGAATTTAGGAGTATGCTTATGAACAATTCTCTTAAACACTTACCGCAACGTAAGCACGACGAGTTGGCAAAAATCATTTCTACAATCCGCGATAACTGCAAAGATGTTGAAAAAATTATCCTTTTCGGTTCTTACGCCCGCGGCGATTACAAAGAAAAGAAAGACTTAGCTGAAAACCGCAAATCTGGACATGTTTCTGATTATGATATTTTGGTTGTAACAAAAGATGCCATAACCGCTCTTGATACAAACCTCTGGCACGAAATCGGCGAAAAATGCCGCAACTTAAAACTAAGCGCCGATCCAAGAATTTTAACCCACGACATTGAAGAGCTAAACAACAAGCTCTCCGTTGGGCAGTATTTCTATTCTGACATTAAAGAAGAAGGAATCGTGATTTTTGACGCTGGCAATTTTGATTTTGCTGATCGCAGAAATTTAAGTGATGATGAGATTCAAAAATTCAGAACGGAATATTTTGAGCATTGGTTTAAAAGAGCCGAAATGTTCTTTGATGACTTTGGATCCGATTTTAAAAAATCAGAAAACGATTCATCTTATTTTGGCAAAGCTGCTTTTGATCTTCATCAATCTGCTGAACACGCTTACAAAACCATTCTACTTGTTTTTACACTTTACAATCCAAACGAACATTTCTTGGCAATCCTTGGCAAAGAATGTGAAGAATATTTCCCTAAATTACGCAGCTTATTTATCAGAGAAACCGAAGAACAAAAAGAACGTTTCAAACTTTTAGAATATGCTTACATCGGTGGTAGATATGATCCAAAATATAAGATTTCAAAAGAGGATTTGGAAGTCTTGGCAGAAGATGTAAAGAATCTCTTAAAGATTACTGAAGATGTGTGCTCAAGGAAGATTAGTCTGTGATCAATATGATTAACTCGCCTCCCTTTCCTACAAAAACATCAAATTCCGTTCCCACAGAAACATTAAATTCTGTTGGAGAATATCTGGAAAAAAATTTGTCTGAAAGACAGAAGAAAGTGATTGATTTCTTGGATAAGATAGAGGCTGGCGATGCAAAGAAGATATATAAAACAATGTTATTCTGCCAAGCGTATCCGGATATGCCTGCAATAGAGCTAGTTTTAACTCATTGTTTGAATGAGATGTTAAATTCAATGCTTAGAAGAGAAGAATCTCTTAACAAAAAAATACTTTTAAATGCAACTAAAGAGATGGGTCTTGCAAGTAGTGGAGATGACATTTCTGACATTTTAAAAATAATTACAAAAAGGCTAAGCCAAAAAGAAGAAGAAAATTACGATAAAAAGAGAATTAGAAAATTTGTTGAAGACAAGTTAAGCGTCAAGTACGGTGGTGATAAAGTTGTCGATGATTTTGTAAAAAATTTGTACTCAAAAAAAGAAGGCACTCATCGTTTCCGTCATTTTGATCAAGAATTAAAACATGGTCTAACAGAAGTTGGGTCAATGATATCTGATGTTGAAGATGCGTTTTTGATTTTAGCATCCAGCTATTTAGATAGGATCGAGAATATAAAGAAGATTTTAAAAAAAATTAATACAGAGCCATTTATAGATGATGACCGCATAACAAATCATGTTCGTATTAATATAACAAAAGAAACTGAAGAATATTTTTTTCAAAATTTAAGAAATCCTAAATGGCTTCAACGTTTTAAAGAACATCTTCCACCAGAAAAATCAGAATTAGAAAGTTGGCCTCAAGGTATTTACTTATCAAAGGTTGCAAAAGAGGAACCATCTGAAGTTTTTGAAATAATCAAACCTTATCTAGAAAAACGCTTAAGCAAAAATATTGATGTTGGTCATTTTGTTTTGATGAGAATTTTTAAGATTAGTGAAAATTTTCCTGATGAAAAAAACTATAGTCTAAAAGTTGGAAATGCTTATCGTGATTATCTAAAGAATAGTCAAAATTTGAATGCCACCACCAACAGCCATTATGTGAAAGATTTTTTAAATGATTTGGTTAGAAAGGGTTATGAAAAATTAGTTTTAGAAATTGCTGAAGAATTATTGTTGATAAAACCAGATGATCAGAAAGCTAAGTTCAACGATTTTAAGACAAGATTTAATGATTCTGCCAACATGGAGGATTATGATTACGAAGAGGTTTTGAAGGTTATTAAAAATTCTGTTTTAGTAAAAAGCTCCCTCAAGCTGTTTGAAACTTTGTGCAAAATTTTGAAGAATGCAGTTGATGGAAAATTTGCGAAAGAAAGTAATCAGCGTTTATGTTTTAATCGTTCTGCAATTGAAGATCATGAACAGGATCAATACAGAAATGCTGCTGAATTTAAGTTAATTACAGCAATTCGTGATGTGGCTGAATACATCTTTGAAAATGACTCAAAAAACAAAACAAAAGTAATTGGAGTTTTGGAAGAAAAACTAAGTGATGGTTCGGATTTTTTGATATTTACCAGAATTATTCTTCATCTGCTGCGTAAGTATCCAGAAAAGCAAAATAAAGCTGTAGCGAAGCACTTGGTTGTTAAAGAGAGGTTTGATAACTACCATATTCACCACGAATATTATCTTTTGCTTAAACAAGAATTTAAAAATCTTTCTGCTGCAAATAAGAAGAAAATTCTAGGTTTTATAAATGATGGCTTTGAAGAAAGAAAAAATACTAAAGCTTCAGATAACGATAATGCAAAAAAAGAAAGAGATCTATGCGCCAACAGGTGGCTGTTCAATAAATTGGATTGCATCAATGATGGATTAAGTGGCGAGTGGAAAAAGAAATATCAAGAGCTAAGCAAAGAATTTCAGAAGGAAGAGCGGCCAGATTTACCACACCATGTTAAAGAAGCTGAATTTATTACAGATCATTCTCCAATTGCCGAAGAAGAGTTGGCGAAGATGCAAATTAAAAAAATAATAAAATTCATAACCTCGTGGCAACCAAAGAAAGGAGAGGGATTTAACGCACCAAATCCCAGAGGACTAGGTAATGCATTGGAAAAAGATTTTGAAAAGAGTCCAAAAAAATATCTGGATGGCTTGGCACTATTTAACCAACTTTCTAATCCAACTTATCCAAAACGCCTACTTAGAGCCTTAACAAAATATCCAAATAAAACAGAAGAGGATTGGATAAAGATTATTGAGTTAGGAAAATGGATTGCTGATCAGTCTACTGACTTTAAAAATGAGGAATTTAGTAATTTTGACAGCTATAGCTTTGATGGAGACAGTCACTGGGGCTGGTGCAAACAAGAATTCGCAAAGCTAATTTCTGAAAGCTGCAAATCTAAAGAGCAAAATCAAATTCCTGAAAATCTTTCAAAAAATGTGGTTTTGGTTTTGAAGAAAATGATTCTTGATAAAGATGCAATTCTAGAAAAGTGGGAAATTAATGATAATGATGATGACCGATATTATAGCCGAGCAATCAATAGCTGTCACGGCGAAGCTTTAGCTGCTTTAATTGAGTTAGCCTTGTTAGAGTTTAGAAAAAACAACAAGAAATACGCCTCTGAAATTCTTACTTCAGTTTTAGATAACCTAATTTCTAAAGATTCTTATCTTGAAGGTTTTGCTGTTTTAGGGCGTTATTTGCCTTGGATTAATTTGATTAATCAAAAATGGGTTAAGGATAATCTAGAAGCGATTCTCCCAAAGAAGAACAAGGCAAGATTCAATGCAGTTTGGCTGACTTACATAAACTTTGTTCCATCATTCGATGACATGTTTGATTTGCTTAAAGATAAATATCTTTTAGCCCTTGAGAATCCTACTGATGAGGAAAAAGACAGCAAGCGCAGCAATTTCAAGCTTGGCGAAAGTATCGCAGTATTTTATTCCAGAGGTAAGATAAAACTTGAAGATGATCTATTAAAAAAACTTTTCAAGAAGCGTCCAAAAGATGGATCGGCAATGATTTCTTTGATTGGAAGATGGTGCTGTAATGAAAATAATCCTGTGCCAAAAGAGTTTTTGGGTAGGTTCAAAAATTTATGGGATTGGAGAATAAAAAATTCTGCCGAATTGCCAATCTCTGTTGAAGAATATCAGTCGTTTAAATGGTGGTATAAATCTGGCTTATTTGATCGTAAATGGGCACTTGAGCAATTATTGGAATCTGCAAAAGAATCTGGAGAAGAAAGAAGACCAGAAATTTTTATTATTGGTGAAAAATTGTTCGAAGATTTACAAAATTGTCACAAAACAGCTTGGGAAGTGATTAAACTGATGCTTAAAGTTAAGGGCTATTTTATGGGTGTTGATATTGATTTTGTAAAACAAGTATTCGGATTAATTGAAGAAAGTGATTGGAGCGAAATTAAAAAAGAAGCCAGTGAAGTTAAAGATGAGTTTTGTCGTAGAAACAAACTAGACGAAAAGTTTGTCAGCATTTATGGGTAAGAACCTGTCCTAAATCTTTTTTAACCCCATATTTTACCCTGTTTTTGCTTATTTTTTGACAAAATTACTCACCGTATTGCCAGATACGCTTCGTAATTTTGTCAAAAAAGCGCTAAAAACATGCTAAAATCTGGGGTTAAAAAAGATTCAGGACAGGTTCTAAGATATTTAGTCCCCACTGAAGAACCAACTTCCCATCCTCAGCATTTTCCAAATCGATAGAATTTTGGCAAAAAAGTCTCCAACAGGTGAAGCAAAATTTGGATTAAAAAATTCCTGAGTCTTCTGAGTTTCATCAACTTCCTGATGTGGTTCAGGATCAGGCGTAGATTGTATCCTACTCCAGTTAGTAATGCATTTATTTGATCTCCGATAATTCCCCTAAGTCTGCAAAGTCCCGGCTTTCCTCCCTGCTTCATGTGACCAATCGTCGGTTCAATTGCCGATCTACGTTTGAGCTGCTTCCTGATTGATTTTGTGATTCCTTTTTTTGACCGGAGATGAAGATTTTAGTGTGATTTCGGAGTGGATCAGTTTCGCGACTCCATGTCCTTTGTATCCACGATCCACAGTTGCTGAATCAATTTTTACGCCGGTAATTTTTTCCGCTGATTCCAAGGCTGGTTTAAGAGTGTGTCCATCGTAGATTGTTCTTAAAATTTTGTGTCCAGAAAAAACAGATCCTGAAACAAGTTCAGGATGACAATTAGGGAAAGATGGTTCCAAAACATGTCATCCTGAACTTGCTTCAGGATCTGTTTTTAGAGACACAATATTTTTGATAACAACCAAAATCTGGGGTTAAAAAAGATTCAGTACAGGTTCTTACGAGTTTCTTTCTGGCATTGTCATAAAGTTTGGAGTCAGTGTGGAACTCGATGTTCTTTGGCATGGATGGACCAAATAATAAATAAATTCTAGAAAATTTCACCAAGCCTTGAAGGGAGGTGGTGGAGCTAACGAGAGTCGAACTCGTGACCTCTTGCATGCCATGCAAGCGCGCTACCAGCTGCGCTATAGCCCCAAAGTTTTTATGAACTTGTCAAAGTTGATATATAATCCCAGATCCGTCATTAGAACCGCCGATAATTCCTACTAATCCACGATTCTCTTGACCTCGTTCTGCGCTCCGCTCCGTCAGCGTATGCATGATACGCTTCCGGTGCGGTGCTCGCCCGAGGCCAAGAGAATCGTGGCTTAGCGGAATTCTGGACGGTTCTAATGACGGATCTGGGATAATACAATAAATTGTTGATGAATTTTTGATGGCTTCAAAAAAGTGGAAAATTCTCTCTTGTTTCTTGACTTTGCAGGATCTCGCATATTTTTTACCGCCTTTGCTACTTATTTTTAAAAACCAATTTCCGTTCTTTTGATGATTACTGAAGACAAAGTGATTTCTATTGTTTCTGCAGCTTTGGAGGTGGACAAAAATTCCATCAACATCAACACCAAATCCAGCGATATTCTTGAATGGGATAGTTTGGGTCATTTGGCAATTTTAAGCAAAATCTCTGAAGAAATCGGCGATCAATATAATGAAAGCCAAGAGCTTGCCGCCTCAACTTCTATCAAGGAAATTCTCGATTGTCTCAATCGTTGCAGTAATGCGTTTGTTAAAAACTGAAACTGCGCTTGGCGCTAAAAAAATCGCGGTCAACTCTTTGTTTGATAATGATGATTTAATCCAAAAAACCGGCATCGAATATGTTTATCAGTCTGATGATAGTACGGTTTCTTTGGCTCTAACGGCCTGCACCAATATTGAAAAATACATCGATAAAAATTCTATCAAGCTTTGCATGATGGTAACCCAAACTCCCGACGATTATCTTCCTGCCAATTCCATTACACTTTCCAACCGACTTGGACTGCCATCAGACTGTCTTGCCATTGATATCAGCCAAGGCTGTTCGGGTTTCGTGCAAGCTTTGTGCCTAATCGACAAGCTCAATTCATTTTATAACAACATTCTTTTGGTTACCGCCGATCGTTATCGCAGCAAATTGCATGATGCTGATCGCTCAACTAACGCTGTTTTTAGCGATGGCGCCAGCGCCACCATCTGTCAATATGATCCACAATTTGGAATTATTTACGAAAGCCATTTCACCGATGGCAGCAAGCGCAATCTTTTATTTCAATCAGCTGGCAAAAAAGAAAATAACGGTTTTTTGCATATGTCTGGTGCAGAAATATGGATGTTTACCCGCATTAAAGTTGTGCCACAAATTGTTGAAGCGATAAATTTTTGCAAAAACAATAATCTCAAAATTAATGGTATTTACATTCATCAAGCCAGCCGCGTGGTTGTTGATGGTATAAAGTCTTTATTGTCTTTCGAAAAAGAAAAAGTTTTTGAAAATTATTCTGCTTACGGCAACACCGTTTCTTCTTCGATTCCATTTTTACTCAAAGATTTTCCCCTGAATTTTTCCAACAAAAATTCGGTAAATATTTTCGCCGGATTTGGTGTTGGCCTAACTTCTTCAGTAATAATTTACGGCAAAAAAAATGGTTAATTTATACGTAATTTATGGATCAGAAAGCGAGTTGCTTGAGGATATTTTTTCTTTCGAAAATTCTTATTTCATCCGAATTTACAACAAACGCGTGCCAAAAGAATTGGTCAACTCTTCCGATGTCAATAACTTCGAGCAATTCAAAAAAGTTTTTGATGAAAAATTTAAAGAACTGAAACCAAAACGTATAATTTTTATCGGCGCCGCTTTTCTGACGCAGAAAAATTTATTTCTGCAGGAAACCAGAGAAAACATCGACGATTCGCTAAAAGTTAACGTGCTGCAATATGTGCAATTTTGCCATTTTATTTTGCCTTACATGGTAAAAATCAAAGCCGGAAATTTCATTTATTTGAGCTCATTTCGTGCTCAAACTACATCCCGCGGTGTTAGTCTTTATTCTGCATCCAAAGCTTTTGGTGAAAAATTTTTTGAAGTAATTGGCAAAGAAAATGCCATTTTTGGCATTTATTCCACTTCAATCCGTATGGGTTATTTTGATGGACGAATGACCAATCTTATGGAACCGGAAAAAATCAAAAAATTCACCTTATCGATCGGCAATCGCAAATTTGGCTGCAAAGCCGATTTAATCGGCGCAATCAAATTCATTCTGGCCAATAATTACACCAATGGCGGTGTTATTGATCTAACTGGAGGAATCAGTTTTGCATAAAAAAATCGAACAGCTTTTTTCTACCAATTCCATTAAAGGAAAATTTTGCGAATTGCATCATATTGATCTTGATGACGCAGGATTGATTTATGATTTGCGCAACAGAAAAAAGGACAATTTTTTGCGCGCAACCCCTGGAACGATTGATGATCAGCGCAAATATCTACATGGCTATTTCGAGCGCTTTGCCAAAAGGGAAGAAATTTATTATAAAATTCTTGATCGCCAAACCGGGAAATTTTCTGGAGTTTTGCGCTTTACGGAAATCCTGGATAACAGAGTTTTCAACTGGCAAAGTTTTGTGGTTGCAGAAAATAGTTCACCCAATGTGCCACTTGATGCCATGTTGATGGTTTATCGAATAGGTTTTGAATTTCTTGAACGCGAAATTTGTGGTCCGTGGAATGTTGACAGGGATTTTGTCAGAATGATCAGGATTCACGATTTTATCAAAATGGCAAAAATTGTTGGTGAGCACGGAAAGTATTTTTTGTTCGTAATAAAGAGATCTGATTACCAAAACAATATTAACAAATTTTTAAAAATGGGCTATGCCAAATTAGCTCCTTTGTTATGACCAACACGATAGAAAATTGATTGTTCTTAAAATTTTGTGTCCAAAAAATCAGATCCTGAAACAAGTTCAGGATGACAATCCGGGGAGGATGGTTTCAAAACATGTCATCCTGAACTTGTTTCAGGATCTGATTTCAGAGACACAACATTTTTGATAACAACCTTTTGTGTCTTTTTCGTGCTCTGTGCTACGTGCTTCGAAGCACGACGCACGACGCACGAAGCACAAAATATTCCAGACACAGAATTTTTCTTAACAGCCCCCAATTCCACCGACGAATTTGGTTTCAACTGGTAATCGCACATTATCCACGACGTAAGATGGCCTTTCCCTTACCTCATCTAAAACGCGACGCAGATATTCTCCTATGATGCCAAGCATCATCATCATCACACCGAGTAGAAAGGAAATTATGCACATGATAGATGCCCAGCCAGCAACAGCTACAGATCCAAAAAGTGCATGATACAAAATATACAGCCCAAATCCTATGCTCAAAAAAGCGACAAAAATACCAAAAAGCGAAATGAATCTGATTGGGAGGTGAGACATGCTGATGATAGTGTCGATAGCAAGAGTCAGCTTTTTTTGTAATGTCCAACCGGATTTTCCTTCGCATCTTTTTTCTCTTGTAATTGGAATGCCAAGAGATCTAAAGCCGAGCCACCAAATCAGTTGCTGTGGAGTATAATTTTTTTCTTTGCAGGCAAGAAATGCATCAACAACTTGTCGATCCATCAGACAAATATCAAAACCGTTTTGCGGAAAATCTTTGATTTGGGAAATTTTTCTAAAAATAAAATAATAGGCCTGTGCAAAAATTTTTGAAATCAAAGGATCATTTCTGGTTTGGCGTGGGCAATAAATAAATTTATGTCCGTGATCGATCCATTCTCTAACCAATGTTGGTATGATTTCCGGCGGGTCTTGCATGTCAGATGCCAAGAAAACAACCGCATCTCCATTGCATGCGGAAATTCCAGCTCTGTGAGAGTTGATAGCACCAAAATTTCTGGTTAGAGTGATGAGTTTAAAATCTTGGTTTTTACTAAATTCGGAATTTAAAATATTAACAGTCTGATCTTTGGATCCGTCATCAATTACGATTATCTCAACATCAATATTGAACTCATGTCTTATTTTTTCGGCAACTTTTCTTATTCGCACAAGAGAAGAAAGAATAAATTTCTCGGCGTAATAAGTGTTTGTTGTAATTGAAAGAAGCTGTTTTTTAGTTTGCATTTTGAATCCTGTGAAAATTTTGTAAGACACAAAATTTCGCAAACAATCTCTTTTATGTCAGATCAAATCAAAATCACTTTTCCCGATGGCGCTTCGCGTGAGTTTTTGCGCGGTGTTTCCGGTTTTGAAATTGCCAAGTCAATCGCGATTTCTTTGGCTAAATCAGCGTTGGCAATTCGTGTAAATGGCGAGTTGCACGATCTTTCATACCTGTTTGAAGCAGATGCAAAAATTGAAATTATCACGCCAAAATCCGGCGTCCATACTTTAAAAGATGCTTTGGAAATTATTCGTCATGATGCGGCGCATATCATGGCGGAAGCGGTGAAAGAGCTTTTTCCTGAAACACAGGTGACAATTGGTCCGGCGATTGAAAATGGATTTTATTACGATTTTGCGCGTAAAGAACCATTTGTTTTGGAAGATTTGGAGAAGATTGAAAACAAAATGCGCGAGATCACGAAGCGAGATGAGAAGCTGGTTCGTGAGGTTTGGAAACGTGATGAAGCAGTGAAATTTTTCAACTCAATTGGTGAAAAATACAAAGCCGAAATCATCGCTTCAATTCCGGCAAATGAAGATATTTCACTTTATCGTCAGGGGCAATTTATCGATCTTTGTCGCGGTCCGCACGCCCCTTCAACTTCTCACGTTAAACATTTCAAATTGATGAAATTAGCCGGCGCTTATTGGCGCGGTGATTCAAAAAATGAAATGTTGCAACGCATCTACGGTACTGCCTGGGAAAGTGAAGAATCGCTAAAAAATTATCTGCATGTTTTAGTGGAGGCAGAAAAAAGAGATCATCGCAAAATCGGCCGCGCGCTTGATTTATTCCACATTCAGGAAGAGGCTACGGGATCAGTGTTTTGGCATCCGAAAGGCTGGATCATCTATCGCGAAATCGAAAAATATCTTCGCCAAAAGCTCGAAAAAAATGGCTATGTCGAAGTGAAAACGCCGCAATTGGTTGATCGCATTTTATGGGAAAAATCCGGTCATTGGGAAAAATTTCGCGAGAATATGTTTGTTGCTGAAAGTGAAGAACGTCTTCTTGCAATCAAGCCGATGAACTGTCCGTGCCATGTGCAGATTTTTAATCAGGATCTGAAATCATATCGCCAATTGCCGTTGCGCATGGCGGAATTTGGTTCATGTCATCGCAATGAATCTTCCGGCTCGTTGCATGGAATCATGCGCGTGCGTGCTTTCACGCAGGATGATGCTCATATTTTTTGTGAAGAGCATCAGATTAATTCCGAAACGATTTCTTTTTGTGAGTTGCTCAAAGAAGTTTATCGTGATTTCGGATTTGAAAAAATTGATGTAAAATTTTCAACGCGTCCGGAAAAGCGCGCTGGTTCTGACGACACGTGGGATAAGGCTGAAGCGGCTCTTGCTGAAGCGGTAAAAAAGGCTGGATTAACTTACGAAATAAATCCCGGCGAAGGTGCATTTTACGGACCAAAACTTGAATTTCATTTAACCGATGCCATCGGCAGAACCTGGCAATGCGGCACTTTGCAAGTTGATTTTATTTTGCCGGAACGGCTTGATGCAAGCTATGTAGCGCAAGATGGCTCCAGGAAGCGTCCGGTTATGTTGCATCGCGCCATCATCGGAACTTTCGAGAGATTCATCGGAATTTTAATCGAAAATTGCGCCGGAAAATTTCCGCTTTGGTTAGCGCCAGTGCAAATGGTTGTTGCAACAATCACCAATGATTCTGATCAATATGCCAGGCAAGTTCTGGAAAAATTAAAATCGCACGGTTTCAGAGCTGAAGCGGATTTGGACTCGCAAAAAATTTCCTACAAAATTCGTGAACATTCTCTGAAAAAAATTCCATACATTTTGGCAGTTGGAAAAAAAGAGTCGGAAAGCGGAAGCATTTCGGTAAGAAAATTTGGTGAGGAAAATCAGTATAGTATGAGTTTGGAAGAGTTTATTTTATTAGTGAGGAAGCGGCTTGATGACAAAAAGTAATTTTATTTCTTACCTAATTGCTCCGGCAATAGCTCTGATTCTGGTTTTTTTATCATTTGAGCTGTGGAATATCGATCTTCATTTGCCGATTTTTAGTGATGGTGGTGATACTCTTAGTGCGACATTTGTGGTTAAAAGTGTTATTGATTGCGGATGGTTTTTCTCCAATGATTTCGTGGGTTTACCACATCTTGTTGAAAAATTTTATCTACATGATTTTCCATTGAATGCAGATTCATTCCACTTTTTGCTGATCAAAATTTTATCTTACTTTTCTTCCGACCATTTTCTGGTTATGAATTTATTTTTTCTGCTCTCATTTCCCATGATTGCTTTTAGTTCTTTTCTGGTTTTACGCAGTTTTAAAATCAGCGCTTACACCGCAATTATCATCAGCATTCTGTATAGTTTTTTACCATATCACCTGTTGCGCAATGTTGGTCATATTTTTCTGTCGAATTACATGTCAGTTCCTTTGGCGGTGATGGTGGCGTTATGGATTGCTGAAAACAAAATCAGGTTGATCACAATTAGTAAAATCCGGCAATATGCCATCACTCCCAACCGTTATTTCATACTAGCTTCACTCATAAGCATTTTCGTTGCTACTAACGGTGTTTATTACGCCTTTTATTCCTGTGTCATTTTTGTTTTTGCCTGGTTCTTGCATGGTTTGAGGAATGATAAATTTTTTGATTGTGATTTTTTCTCTCCATTTGCTCTTTGTCTGTTAACAGGCTTAACCGTTATTTTGCTTAATATCCCATCGTTTCTCTATTGGTTTGAAAATGGTTTCAATCGCGTTGTTGCTGGTCGTGCTACGGCAGAAAGTGAATTTTATGCCTTGAGAATAACCGATCTGTTTTTGCCAATTGGCAATCATTATGTGAGTTATTTCAGAGATCTTAATAAGTTTTTTTACAATGTTGTCAGTGGAGGTGAAAGACAGATGGAGAGTCTCGGAATATTAGCCGCCAGCGGTTTTGTGTTTTTGTTGTTCTGGCTGATTGCCAAAAATCATGATGGTGAAAGCATGTTATGGCAAAAAACTGTGCGACAAACCTCATTGCCGCATGATAGAAAAAATCTCATTTCCAATCTTGCCAGTCTGAATTTGTTATCGGTTTTGTTTGCTACGGCTGGCGGTTTGGTAATGTTTGTTGCGATATTTTTTCCAACTTTCAGAAGCCATGCGCGTTTTGTGGTTTTTATTGCCTTCTTTTCGTTTTTCTTAATCGCCATTGTTTTTGATAAAATAATTGCGTCTTCCCGAAAAAAAACTTTGGGAAAAACTTTGGGAAAAACTTTGGCGCAAATTGTTATTTTATTTATTGCCATCGCCGCTTTTTTTGATCAAAGAGGGTATTATTCTGCCGAGACGATTCAAAGCGAAACGATGAAGGAAAAGTTTTCTGCCGATCGTGATTTTGTTGCGGAAATCGAACAGAAACTGCCAAAAAACGCAGCGGTTTTTATGATGCCATATATACGTTTTCCGGAAGGGCAAAGTTATGATATGCTGATTCCATACCTTCACTCAAAAAATCTGAAATGGTCGCAACCAGCAATTATAGGGCGTCCATCTCATTTGTGGCAGCGGAAAGTTTCAAAAATGAAATTTGATAAATTTATTTCCGAGCTGAAGAAGGTAAATTTTTCCGGCATTTATATCGACCGTAATTACATGTCGCAAATTCAAGGGCAGCAAGTCGCAGAACAATTTGAAAAACAACTGCAAAAGATTGCCAAACTTCCACCAATAATTTCAAAAAATTCCAATCTGGTTTTTTATGGATTTTAAATTTTTTTCCGGCAAAAAAATTTTCCTTACCGGACATACCGGCTTCAAAGGCTCATGGCTTGTTCTGTGGTTGAAAAAAATGGAAGCTGAAGTTTGTGGTTTTGCCTTATCCCCAGAAAAAGAAAGTCTGTTTAATATCCTGAATCTGAACGTGGAGCTGGATAGATCATGTTTTGACGATATTCGCAATTTTTCAGTTTTAGAAAATGAGATAAAAAATTTCCGGCCGGAAATAATTATCCACATGGCGGCGCAACCTTTGGTACGTCAGTCTTATTTCAATCCGCGCGAAACCTATGAAACCAACGTGATTGGCACATTGAATGTTTTTGAAGCGGCACGCAAAGCAGGTAGTGTCAGGGCCATCGTCAATGTCACCACCGATAAATGTTATGAAAACAAAGAAATAAACTATGCCTACAAGGAAGATGATATGCTCGGCGGCTATGATCCTTATTCATCAAGCAAAGCCTGTGCTGAAATTTTAACTTCATCCTATCGTCGCTCTTTCACGCAAAAGGAAGGGATTCATTTGGCTTCGGCGCGTGCCGGCAATGTGATTGGTGGCGGTGATTTTTCGCATGATCGGCTGATCCCAGATATTTTTCGTGCAATTCGTAAAAATGAAGAGGTGATATTGCGCTGTCCAAAATCTATCAGACCATGGCAGCACGTGCTTGAACCACTTTCTGGATATTTGGCATTGGCAAAAAATCTTTATGAAAACGGCAATGATTTTGCCAGGCCATATAATTTCGGACCTGATTTTGATGCGGAAAAAAATGTTGAAATTCTGACACAAAATTTCATCACAAAAATCGGCATTGGCGTTTATAAAATCAAAGAAGACCTTGATTTCCATGAAGCAGAAATCCTGAAACTCAACAATTCGCGCGCCAAAAAAGATCTGTTCTGGCAACCAAAATTATCCTTTGATGAAGCAATTTCCTGGACAGCGGAATGGTATAAAAATTACTTCGAGCAAAAATCAGATATGAAAAAATTCACCGCGGATCAGATCAAAAATTTTGTGAAAAAATGAAATATTACAAAGAGTTATTAACCATCGGCATCCCTGCTTATAATGAAGAAAAATATATCGCCAAAACAATTGAGTCCTGTGTTAATCAGGCTGGATGTGTTATTATTTCCGATAATGCCTCAACCGACAATACTGGTGAAATTTGTCAGAAAATGGCACAAAAATATTCTAACCTGATTTACATTTGTCAGGAAAAAAATATCGGCGGAGCTGCTAATTTTAATTTTTTGCTAAAGCAGGCTAAAACCAAATATTTTATGTGGCTTGGTGGTCATGATTATCTTGATGATGGTTACAGCAGGCACATGATTCATAGTCTTGAAAATTCCGATGCTGTTGGTTGCTATCCAGCTTCACGCCATGTTGATGATAATGGTGAAGAAATCGGAATTTATGAATTCTGGTATGCTAATCGCCTCAGCTGTGATTCGCCTTCGCAGCGTGTTTATGCCTTGATTGCCCATCTTCACGAAGTGTCCGCTTTTTTCGGGATTTATCGTCTGGAAGTTATGGCAAGAAATCCACTGCAAGCCATTATTGGTAATGACCATGTTTTTGTCTGTAATATGGCGTTGGCCGGACGCATGATTTATTCTCGGCGTTCAATTTACAATTGGCGACAAACTAAGATGGGGTTAAGCTATGAGGAAAATATAAAAATTTGGGAACGAAATATTGGTGGTTCGGAAAACAAGATTGGTATGTCGCGCAAGCAGATGAAGCAAGCGCAAATCAACATTTTGAGAAAAGCCGGATTCAAAGGAGTTGGAATTTTTTCCAAATTGTGTTTGCTTGTTAAAGCTCGGAAAAAATTACAGAAGAGATTTGGAGATTAGAGCCTGTATTCAAATTCATTTGTCTTTGCTTTTCCGCAAATTTTTGCTCATTTTTTTGAAGAATTTTTTGCAGTATGTCTAATACAGCTGCAAAATTCTTCAAAAAAGTCGCTAAAAATTTACAAAAAATCAAAGACAAATGAATTTGAATACAGGCTCTAGATCATGATCATCAAAATAAGTTGTCATGACACAACTGCTTCTTGGTCAGATCACCGTAATCCGATGATTTTTAAATTTCTGCCCAATCGTGAAAATCTATGGAATGGATGTGAATTTTTCTGGAACGATGAATCGGTAAAACAGGCAGATTACTGGGTAATAATTGGCGATGTTGATTTACTCGAGGAATCTTGTGAAGTCGCGCCGGAGAATGTAATTTTTATGACTGGAGAACCGCAGTCAGTCAGGCGTTACGATAACTCGCGGGAATTTGTTGGGCAATTTGGCAGGATTTTTACCAGTCAGCATGATTTTAGACATGAAAAAGTTTTTCCGATGCGTCCGCCTCTGAATTGGTGGATTGATAGCGGAAATCCCATAAAAACCCGTGAAGAATTTGCGCAATGGCAAGGCGATGGTTTAAGTTATGATGATTTTAAAGCGTTGCGCGAGATCAGAAAAGACAAGGTTTTGTCGGTTTTTTGTTCCAATAAAGTTTTTACGGAAGGACACCGGGCTCGATTTAATTTTTGCCAAGAGTTGAAAAAATATTTTAAAGATAAGATTGACTGGTTTGGCAATGGCGTAATGCCGCTTGCAAACAAGTGGCATGGCATTGCGCCATATAAATACCATATTGTTTTGGAAAATTTTAGAGGTCCTGATTACTGGACAGAAAAGCTGATTGATCCCTTAATGGTTTTAACTCATCCAATTTATTGCGGAGCTACAAATATTGCGAAATATTTTTCCAATCAACAGGTGACAGAAATTGACGTGTGTCATCCAAAATTTGCTATTGCCAGGATCGAAAAAATTATTGAAGAAAATTTTTATGAAAAAAATTTTGATCAACTACTTGCAGCACGTAATTTGGTGATGGATAAATATAACTTTTTTAATTTGATTTCAGAAATTGTTGCAAATGACAAAAAACTAGAGCCTGTCTTAAAACCCACCGCGCCTCGCTTTTCCATAAATTTTGGCTCGTTTTTTGGCAAAATTTTTTGCAGTATGCCAGATACAGCGGCAAAATTTTGCCAAAAAGTCGCTCAAAATTTATGGAAAATCGAGACACGTTGGGTTTTAAGACAGGCTCTAGCAAAGTCGGTTGCAAATAAAGTGAAGATTATAATCAGAAAAGAGGATTTTTTTCTGTTGCAAACTGTTGTTTCATCAAAAAACTGCCGCAAAAATCTTTTTCAAAGATTGCAAAGGTCTTTGGTAAAAAAATTTGTTAAAGCCAAAAACTTTTTTACCGATTTTTTTCTTCTCACAAAATTTAGATTAATTACAAAGTGATCCATGTCTCCTACGCTAAAACCGTCTATGGCCAAAAGGAAATAGATGCGGTTGTGCGTTGCCTGAAAGAAGGCACGCAAATGGGAAAATATTCCCGTGAATTTGAAACAAAAATCGCCGGACTTTTTGAAAAAAAATATTGTCTTTATGTCAATTCCGGATCATCAGCGCTCTGCATTGGAATGGAATCTTTCGGATTTGAAAAAGGCGCAGAAGTGATTACGCCGGCGCTGACATTTTCAACTACTGTTGGTTCGATAGTTAAAGCCGGTTTGGTTCCGGTTTTTGTTGATGTTGGTGAAGCAAATTATTGCATAAATCCGGAAAAAATTGAGGAAATAATCTCGCCAAAAACCGTGGCAATCGTCGCTCCAAACCTTATCGGCAATATTTGCGAATGGGATAAAATTTCTGCCATTGCCAAAAAATATAATCTGAAAATTCTTGAAGATTCTGCTGATACTTTAGGTGGAACTCTGCATGGCAAACCAAGTGGTCATTGGTCTGATATATCAATTACCAGCTTCTACGGTTCTCACATCATCAATTGTGCCGGCAATGGCGGGGCATTGTGTGTCAATGATTTGGAATATCTTCGCCGTGCAAAACTTTTGCGTTCATGGGGTAGAAGTTCATCAATTTTTGATGAAAAATCGGAAAAAATTGAAAACCGCTTCAATGTTGATGTTGATGGAATTTCCTACGATGCGAAATTTGTTTTTGAGACTATTGGCTATAATTTAGAAGGTTCGGAAATCGGCGCCGCTTTTGGCTTGGAACAACTAAAAGATCTGGAACAAAATATCGAAATGCGGCGTAAAAATTTTCAAATCCAGAGTAATTTTTTTAGGAGATACGAAGAATTTTTTACTCTTCCTAAAGAAACTTCCGGTGCCAGAAGCGGTTGGTTGGCGTTTCCAATCATCGTCAAAAAATCTGCGCCTTTTGCGCGTCGCGATTTTCAGATTTTTCTTGAGAAAAAAAATATTCAAACCCGTGTGGTTTTCACGGGAAATATCACACGTCAGCCAGGTTTCAAAAATCTTGAAATGCGAAAATCAGCTGATCTGAAAAACTCCGACAACATCATGCGTGGCGGCGTTTTGCTTGCCTGTCATCATGGTTTGAATGATGAGATGATTGCCCATATGCATTCTGTAGTTGAGGAATTTTTGAAATTATGAAATTGGCAATTTGCAACAAGCTGATCTTGACCGCCGGACCATCAATTACTGAAAAGGAAGTTGAGTATGGTGTTGATGCGATTCGTAATGGATGGAATGAGCATCACTCCGATTATATCAAAAAATTTGAGAAAAAATTTGGTGAATATGTTGCGTGTAAACATGCAGTTGCAACATCAAGCTGTACTGGTGCTATGCATTTAATCATGATTGCTCTTGGTTATGGTCATGGAGATGAAATCATTGTTCCGGAAATCACCTGGATTGCTACTGCAGCGGCAGTTAGATATGTTGGCGCCACGCCGGTTTTTTGTGATGTTGATCGTGATTCGTGGACTATGGATCCAAAATCGGTTGAAAAACTGATTACAAAAAAAACAAAAGCGATAATGCCGGTTCATATTTATGGCCATCCATGCGATATGGAGCCGCTGTGGGAGCTGGCGCGCAAACATAATTTGAAAATTATCGAAGATGCGGCGCAGTCAATCGGTGCAGAATATAAAGGTAGAAAAACCGGCAATCTTGGCGATGCCGGTGCTTTCAGTTTTCAAGGCGCCAAGGCAATTGTTACTGGTGAAGGTGGTGCGTATGTTTCCAATGATGATGAGTTGACTGAAAAATTTAAATTTTATTGGGATCAGGGGCGCGATCCAAATCGCGCGCTCTATAATCTTGACATTGGTTATAAATACAAAATGTCAAATCTGCAGGCGGCAATTGGTTTGGCGCAGATTGAAAGAGTCGAGGAAATTGTCGCGCGTAAAATTGAAATTTTTGGCTGGTATCAAAAACGGCTTGGCGATTTATCTGATCTTATAGCTCTTAACGCGCAAAAATCATGGGCAAAAAATATCTACTGGATGAGCTCAATTGTGCTGCAGGAAAAATGCGGATTTACGCGTGATGAATTCATGAAAAAACTGAAAGAAAGAATGATTGATTCCCGTCCGATTTTTTATCCACTCAGCTGTTTTCCAATGTTTAAAAAAGCCAACAATCAAAATGCCTATCATATTGGATTCAATGGAATCAACCTTCCAAGTGGTCATAATAGAACCGAAGAAGAAATCGATTATATCTGTTTTCACATCAGGGAAGTTTTAGGCGCAAAATTACTCGGAAACAAAATTTCCGGCTGGCTGGAACATCGCGAGAATGTCGAAAAAATTTTGCAGAAATTTAAGAGTGAAAAAAATTCTGAAATTGTAATTTTCAATGGTGGAAAACTGATCGCAATTGGTTATCAGGATTTGGAAAAAGAAGATAAAATCGAGTTGCTTGCAAAATGGCGTTCTGAAAACCAGCATGCCTTTCCATCGCAATTTCCTGTTACTTTTGCTGGCACAAAATCCTGGCTTGATAAACAATTGCTTGCGGCAAAAGACCGGATTTTATTTTTTGTGGCAGATGAAAAAGGACAGCTCATTGGTCATGTTGGTTTATTTCGTTTTGATTATCATAAAAAAGCTTGCGAGCTTGATAATATTGTGCGTGGAGTTCATTTGGTTGCCAGGGGAATTATGACTTCTGCATGTAAAGCCTTAATTGAATTTGCCAAAAAAGAGCTTGGAGTTTCTGAAATTTATTTGCGGGTTTTTTCCGATAATGAGGTGGCGCTGAAACTTTATCGCAATTTGGGTTTTGAAGAAATTATCAGAATCCCTTTGCGTGAAGAAAGGAATGGTGAAGTGATTTGCTGGAAAGAAGTGATTTCCGATCCTTACTTCGTTGCTAAAAAATATTTTATTACAATGAAATTATGAAAGCAGTAATTCTCGCCGGAGGGCTTGGAACAAGGATTAGTGAGGAAACAGCTCTTCGCCCAAAGCCGATGGTCGAAATTGGCGGTAAGCCGATTTTGTGGCATATCATGAAAATTTATTCTGCCTATGGCATCAATGATTTTGTGATTTGTCTTGGTTATAAGGGCTATGTCATCAAGGAATATTTCGCCAATTATTATCGCCACATGTCAGACATCACTTTTGATCTGGCAAGCAACAGCGAAATCATCCACAACAACAATTCCGAAAAATGGAAAGTGACATTGGTTGAAACCGGCGAAAATTCCATGACCGGAGCGCGTATCAAAAAAATTAAAAATTATCTCAAAGATGAAAAAGATTTCTGCCTGACTTATGGCGATGGTGTTTGTGATCTTGATATTTCAAAATTGGTTAAATTTCACCGCGACAACGGTAAGACCGCCACTCTAACAGCAGTTAGGCCTATGGGAAGATTTGGGGTTTTGGCTATCGAGTCAGATGGAAAAACTGTTTTCGAATTTCAGGAAAAACCTTCGGGAGATGGTAATTATGTCAATGGCGGGTTCTTTGTTTTTTCCAGGGAAATTTTCGACTATATTGGCGATGGCGACAATATTGTTCTTGAGCAGGAAACTATGAAAAGCCTAGCTGCGAAGAATCAGCTAATGTCTTTCAAACATGAGAATTTTTGGTATGCGATGGATAATCAACGTGATAAAATTTATCTCGAAAACTTGTGGAACAGCAAAAAAGCCCCCTGGAAAATTTGGTAAAATTCAAACGAAATTAAAATGATTGGAGCAGAATATATCGCAGAGTTTTTTCGCCAAAGAGGATCAAATAAATTTTTCCTCGTAACTGGCGGTGCTTGCACATTTATCGTTGATGCGATTGGTAGAAATCCAAAAACTGACTATGTTTGTTTTCAGCATGAACAAGCGGCAGCAATGGCGGCGGACTCTTTATGGAGAATCGATCGCACAGTCGGTGTTACCGTTGCAACTTCTGGTCCAGGCGCAACAAATTTGATTACTGGAATTGCTTGTTCTTATTTCGATTCAATCCCAACTATTCACCTCACCGGACAAGTTAATCAAAGCGAAAGTGCGAATTTTATCGGAACGCAAGTTAGACAAGCTGGTTTTCAAGAAACCAATATTGTCGATATGGTTAAGCCAATCATAAAATATGCGGTGCAGGTTAAAAATGGTGAAGAGTTAAAGATCGAATTGGAGAAGGCTTATAACCTTGCTATATCTGATCGTAAAGGCCCTGTTCTGATTGATATTCCGATGAATATTCAGAAGGAAGAAGTTGGTGATGTAATCATTTACAATGCGCCAAAAGAAGAAAAATTATCTGTGCAAGAATCACAAAAAATCTCACAAGAAATTACTAAATTTTTCAAAGACGCAAAAAGACCTGTCGTGCTATTTGGTGCAGGAGTAGGCCTTTCTGGTGCTGATAAAGATGTTGTTGAATGGTTAAGTAAAAACTCTTCAGTGCCTTTCGTTGCAAGCTGGAACGGAATGACTTACTTCAATCACAACATGAAAAATTATCATGGACAGATCGGAGTTTACGGAAATCGCGGTGCGAATTTCTTATTACAAAATTGCGATGCTTTGTTGGTTTTAGGCAGCAGATTAGACAATAGACAGCGTTCAGGAAATCCAAAATCTTTCGCTCCAGTTGCGAAAGTTTGTGTGATTGATGTCGATGCTGAAGAGCTCAAAAAATATAAGAATGAAGGTTATAAAACTATTCATCTCAACCTAACGCACAGCAAAGAAGTTTTAACGATAACACTTGTCTCAAGCCAAGAGTGGATTGATTACGCAGCAAGTTTGAAAAAAAAATTTTTCGGTAAAGATGCCAGCGAATTTTCGAAAAAGAACAATTCTTTGTCGCCTTATGTTGTTGTGCAAAAAATCAATAAAATGATCAGTGATGATGCAGTTGTTGTTGCTGATGATGGCGCAAATTTATGCTGGGTCTTCCAAATTTTTCATCGTACTAATCAGGTTTTATACACCGCGGGCGGCAATTCACCGATGGCTTATTCTCTTCCGGCAGCAATCGGCGCAGCGTTACATCAACCAAAAAGAGAAGTGATTGCTTTTACTGGTGATGGTTCGTTTCAGATGAATATCCAAGAATTACAAACTGCTTTTTTTCATAAGTTAAATCTCAAACTTTTTATTCTGAATAATGACGGATATGGAATCATCAAACAGTTTCAGGACATTTATTTTGGTGGCAGACACGAGGCAACAGGACACGGCTACAGCGCGCCAGATTTCAAAAAAGTTGTCGAAGCTTATGGCGTAAAATATTTCCGAGTTGAATCTCTTGCTGACATCACCAAAGAAATTTTTGACTACCAAGGACCGGCTGTCATAGATGTGATCCTGCATCAAAATACTTTGATCGAACCAAAGCTCGAAATGGAAAGGCCAATTCACGATCAATATCCTTATCTTCCTGAAGCAGAGGTTCATTCTCTGAATAAATTTAATAATTATTGCAGAACAAAAAAATGAAAAAAGTTACTACGAGCACGCTTCTATCGAAGAAGGAAAAAGGCGAAAAAGTCGTATTTGCTACCTGCTACGATTTTCCAATGACATCATTCGCAAATGAAGCGGGTATTGATATAATACTTGTCGGCGATTCTGGCGGGATGGCGATGCTTGGTCATAAAACTACAATGCCAGTTTCGATGGAAGAAATGTTGATGATGATCAAGGCGGTCATGCGGGCAAATAAATCCTGCTTCGTTGTAGGTGACATGCCGTTCCTTTCTTACCAAATTTCCGAATATGACGCGATAAAAAATGCGGGATTGATGATTCAAGAAGGTTGCGATGCAATCAAATGCGAAGGTGGAGTCAGGATCGCTTCAAAAATCAAAGCGATGGTTGATGCAGGAATCGTGGTTATGGGTCATATCGGTTTGACTCCACAAAATATGGCGCAACTTGGTGGATATAAAGTTCAGGGCAAAACTCTTGAGTCGTATAAATTTCTTTTGGAAGAAGCGCTTGCAGTGCAAAAAGCTGGAGCTTTCGCAATTCTTCTTGAAGCAATGCCAAGTGCGATTGCTAGCAAAATTAGATCAAAGCTAAAAATTCCCTGCTACGGCATTGGCGCTGGTGCGGATGTTGATGGCCAGTTAGTAATTTCTCACGATATTCTCGGTATGTTTGTTGGCGACGTAAAGCCAAAATTCATCAAACAATATATAAAAATTTCTGAGCAAATTATTGGTGCTTACAAGCAATATGCTGAAGAAGTTAGGGCTGTTAAGTTCCCTAGTAAAGAGCATTGCTACGATATTGAGAAGTCTGAATTGGAGAAGATTTTAAAAGTATCGTAACTATGAATAAAAGTGAACGTCACCACACCCTAATTTCAATTATTTCCTCTGCTTACAATGAAGAAAATTGTGTTGATGAGCTGGCGCGGCGTTTGCAGATTTTGTTTGAGAAGGAAAGCGATCATTATGATTTTGAGGTTATAATTGCCGATAATTGTTCAAGTGATTCCACTTTTGATAAGCTTCTTGCGATCAGAAAAAAAGATCCGCGTTTCAGAATTTTGCGCATGTCGCGTAATTTTAAGTGTGATTCTTCTTTTAGCGCCGGTCTTGCTCATGCCAGTGGTGATGCTGCTGTGATGATCTATTCAGATCTTGAAGATCCGGTGGAAGTAATTCACGAATTTTTGCGTAAATGGGAGGAAGGTTATCAGAATGTCTATGGTGTTGTAAGAAAAAGACGCGGCAGTTTTCTACGCAGGATAAATTCCAAAATTTTTTACTGGATGATCAACAAAATGACAGATGGTGTCATTCCAAAATATGTTTCGGATTTTCGTTTGGTGGATCGTGCGCTTTATGAGGAGGTAAATAAATTTCCGGAAAAAAATCGTTTCTTGCGTGGCTTGTTTGCTTGGGCCGGATTTAAATCAATCGGTGTAGAATTTGATCGTCAAAAAAGATTTGCCGGCGCTTCAAAGGCTTATAATCTTGCAGTGCTAAAGCTCGCTTCCATCGGCATTGTAGCTTTTTCCTATTTTCCGTTGCGTATGATTACGCTGATCGGAGTTGTGCTTTCGGCAATTTCATTTCTCGCTCTTCTTATTCTTTCTTACAAATTTACTTTTTATGGCGTGCCATTTCATGGTTTTGGCACCATCATTTGTCTGATGCTTTTGCTCTTTGGTTTTTTGTTTATTATTCTTGGAGTGATTGGCGAATATATTGCCATGATTTTTGACGAGGTGAAAGCTCGTCCAAGCTACATAATCGCAGAAAAAATAGGTTTTGAGTGATACATAATGAAAAAGCATTTTTGCGCTTGCCGAAACCGAAGGCGGTTGTTTTTGATTGGGATAACACTCTGGTTGATACTTGGCCGCTGATACATCGGGCAATTGACACAACCATGAATCGGATGGGGCGTAAAGGTTGGGGTTTGGAGAAGGTGCGTGATACCGTGCATAAATCGATGCGCGAATCATTTCCGGAAATTTTTGGCGATGATTGGCAAAAAGCGGGGGAGATTTACAAAAGCGCGTATCGCGCCATTCATCTTGATGTGCAATTTTTGTCGGGCGCTCTGGAATTGATCAATAGGCTGGAAGAGTTGGGAATTTTGCAATTTGTGGTTAGCAACAAAATTGGCGCTACTTTGCGTAAAGAGGCGGCAAAACTTGGAGTTGAGAGAAAATTTTTTGCTGTGATTGGAGCTGCTGATTCTGCATATGACAAGCCAAGCAAAGAACCGGTTGAACTTGCTTTGCTAGGCTCCAATCTTGATCCAAAGCAAGATGAAATCTGGTTTATCGGCGATACTATAGCAGATGTTGAATGCGCCAAAGCATCCGGTTTGCGGCCGATAATTTATGGCCATTCCGGAAATCAAATTTCCAAAACCATTCCGGAAAAAATGTTAGAAGATGAAGCTATTCCGGTTTATTTTGATCATTGTGAGCTGATCAAATTATTGGGGTTGTGATTATGATTTGTTATACAAATTTCGATTGTTCTTAAAATTTTGTGTCCAGAAAAAACAGATCCTGAAACAAGTTCAGGATGACAATTAGGGAAAGATGGTTCCAAAACATGTCATCC